>Ga0207703_10000514_pt1 | contig 40038 bp, 36 predicted proteins | sample KBSSwiS12_FD_184304 | JGI IMG/M metagenome (GOLD analysis project Ga0207703, IMG submission 184304) | Switchgrass rhizosphere microbial communities from Kellogg Biological Station, Michigan, USA - KBS Switchgrass S1-2 (SPAdes) (version 2) | ecosystem: Host-associated > Plants > Roots >... | reverse complement strand
TGCGATAGACAGCAGCGCCGAGGTCGTGGGACAGATTCATGGCATGAAAGACGAGCGCGGCCGCCTCATCGACGGCGTTGTCGGTCCCGTGACCATAGAACACTTTGGCGCGCTTCAGGCGGCGTGCGCCGCGGTTGATGAGATCACCGACGGTGATCGCCGGACCGCTGTGGGATAATTCTCGAATGACCAAACGACTTTCCTGGCTCCTGGTGGCCGTTGCCGCGCTCTGCGCCGCGGTGGCCGGTTTCTGGCTGGCGCGCGAACTTGACAGCTCCGCCCCACCCCTTGCAAGCGGGACCTGGCTGGGCATCCCCCGCTCCGTGGCCGACTTTCAGCTCAGCGACAGCGAGGGCCGCCCGTTCACCCGGCAGAATCTGCTCGGCCAACCGAGCCTCGTGTTCTTTGGATTCACGCATTGCCCGGACGTTTGCCCCACCACGCTCGTCAAATTGGCGCAGGTTAAAAAAACAGCACCCATAGCCGCAATGCAAGTGCTGTTTATAACGGTCGACCCGGAGCGCGACACGACCCAAGCGGTCGGTAAGTATGCGCACGCGTTTGATCCCAGCTTCATTGGCCTCACAGGGGATCGAGCGGCCATTGAAAAGGTGACCAAAGCGTTCGCGGTCGCCGCCGTGAAAGTTGACTTACCCGGTGGTGATTACACGATGGACCATTCCGCCGCCGTATTTCTCGTCAACGCGAAAGCGCAGATCGTCGGTATTTTCACCCCGCCGTTTGACTCCCGGCGTCTCGCACAGGACCTGGTCGCTGCCGCACCCCGGGTGGGTGCCAGGTCGTGACCATCAAAGACCGGCTGTTTGTAACCAGCCAATACGTCATTCCCCAACACTTCCTGTCGAGGATCGTTTATCGACTGACGCGGAGCCGTTCTCCGGGTCTGAAGAACGCGCTCATCAGCAACTTCATGCGCGGCTTCCATCCTGACATGTCGGATGCGCTGCAGCCCGATCCGCTGGCTTACAGATCGTTCAACGAGTTTTTCACGCGGGGGCTGCGGCCCGGCACCCGACCCATGGATACCGGTGACAGTGCTTTGATTTCGCCGGTGGACGGCGCGGTCAGCCAGATCGGGCGACTCGATGGCTCACAGCTGTTACAGGCCAAAGGACACAATTATTCATTGGAGGCGCTGCTCAACTGTGCCGGCGCGGAAACAAACTGGGCGCCGCGCTTCGCGAATGGTTGTTTTGCCACTTTGTATCTCGCGCCTTTCAATTATCATCGCATCCACATGCCGTTGAGCGGCACACTGCGCGCGGCCTGGTACGTACCGGGCAAGTTGTTCAGTGTCAATGCGGTAACAGCAGGGGCCGTCTCCGGACTGTTTGCCCGTAACGAAAGGGTTGTGTGCATATTCGAGGATGGACCCCGGATGTTCGCCATGGTGTTGGTAGGCGCGCTCTTTGTTGGAAGTATGGATACGGTGTGGCACGGAGAGATCACTCCCCGGCAGCCGCGGACGCGCCTGGAATTACCTCTGGATGACTCCCGTGCTCCATTGCGCCTGGAAAAAGGGGCTGAAATGGGTCGTTTCAACATGGGTTCGACAGTCATTCTCATCCTGCCGCCGGACACGATTGACTGGCTGCCCGGGGTGCAGGCCCGGGACCGCATCTGCATGGGGCAGACACTGGCCCGCGTGCGCGGCGCGAGGCAGCCATCATGATTGAATGGAGGCCGACGGCTACACGCGAGATGCTGGCGCACCGCTCGGCGGTCCTCATGCATGCGCGCCACTTCTTTGTCGACCGCGGGCTGATTGAAGTTGACACGCCGATGATCGTCAACGCGCCCGTTACCGATGTGCACATCCACTCAGCCAAAGTTGAGTTCTCGGACAGCGCCCGGCCCTTCTTCCTGCATACCTCCCCTGAATATGCGATGAAGCGTCTGCTGGCGGCGGGCATGGGCGACATCTTTCAGATCTGTCACGTGGCGCGCGGCCTCGAGCGCGGTCGGCAGCACAACGCCGAATTCACGCTGATCGAGTGGTATCGCATCGGCTACACCCTGGATCGGCTGATGCACGAAACAGAGACGCTGGTGCGCACGTTGATGGCGGATGTTGCGTTTGAGCTGACGAGTGAAACGATCTCGTATGAAGACGCGTTCGCGCAGGAGTTGGGTCTGGATCCTCTCGATGCATCCATGGAGGAGCTGTCCGCTGCCTGCTCCAAGGCTGGATTCACGGAAGAGGCGCAACGGGGCGCGCAGCGCGACGAGTTGCTCGAGCTGTTGATGGGAACGGTGATCGGCCCGAAGCTCGGTCACCACTCACTGACTTTTGTATTCAACTATCCGGCGAGCCAGGCCGCGCTCGCGCGCGTGAACCCGCTCGATCCCCGCTGGGCTCTGCGCTTCGAGCTGTATTGCAAGGGAATGGAGCTGGCGAACGGGTTTCTCGAGCTCTTTGATGTCAACGAGCAGCGGGGCCGGTTCGAGCAGGACAACGAGGAGCGTCAGCGCAGGGGACTGCCCGCCTACCCGCTGGATGAACGGTTCCTGGCTGCGCTCGAGTCCGGACTGCCGGAATGTGCCGGGGTGGCCGTGGGATTCGATCGGGTCATGATGCTGGCGGCGCAGGTCGAGCATATCGACGCCGTGCTGCCGTTTCCGACAGATATCGCCTAGCCACGGGGCGACTTGCCGCAGGCGTCGCCCTTCAGGGGGAGGACTTCCGGACGCCTCCCCCGTCAGAATGGCAATCCCATGGAATTCACCAGCAAGCGTTACGATTTCCGTAACAAAGACGCGGACTATGCGAGTCTCGCCGAAGAGCTCAACAGCCTGCTGGCCGGCGAACAGGATTTCATAGCCAACGCCGCCAACACCTCCGCGCTGCTGTTTGATGCGTTACCTGACATCAATTGGGCCGGATTCTATTTCCTACGCAACGGCGAGCTGGTCGTAGGCCCCTTCCAGGGCAAACCCGCCTGCGTCCGAATCCCGCTCGGCAAGGGCGTGTGCGGGACCGCCGCGAGCAGTCGCAAAACCATTGTCGTGCGCGACGTTCACGAGTTCCCCGGCCACATTGCCTGCGATGCCGCGTCCCAGTCTGAGATTGTGGTACCCCTGCTGAGAGACGATGAGTTGTTGGGCGTGCTCGATATCGACAGCCCCTCGGTGGGCCGATTCGACGATGCCGACCGCCGCGGTATCGAGCGCCTGGCCACCCTCTTCGTAGCCGCAAGTCGGGGCTCCTAGGGCGTGGCGCGATCCCAATTCGACGTACGCAGCGGCCAGGAACCCGGGCTCCGCGCGGGCAGTCCACCGTCCGGGGATGGGCCCGCGCCAGATAAACGAGGTTACATCGCCGCCTTAACGGCTTTTGTCATCTGGGGCACCTTCCCGGTTTACTTTCACGCCCTGCTGCAGGTCCCGCCCCTCCAGGTCATTGCCCATCGGGTCGCCTGGTCCTTGGTGTTTGTCCTGGTCTGGATGTATTTCCGCGGGGAGCTGGGACAACTACGTGACGCACTGACCAACCGAAGTGTGGTGCTGCGTCTCGCCACTTCAGCTGCATTGATCTCGGTGAACTGGCTCACTTTCGTCTACGGAGTCGCACACGGGCGAGTCGTTGAAACGAGCCTGGGCTACTTCATCGGTCCGCTCGTCAATGTGTTGCTGGGTGTCGTCGTGCTTCGGGAGCGACTGACTCCAGTGCAATGGACGTCTGTGGGTATGGCAACGCTGGGGGTCGCTTACCTTACGTACATTACGAGCGGCCTGCCCTGGATCGCATTGACGATTGCCGTGTCGTTCTCGTGTTACGGCTTTGTGCGCAAAGTCGTGAAAATCGAGGCCTTACCCGGATTGGCCATGGAGACGTTGATACTGACGCCTCTCGCGTTGGGGTGGTTGATCTGGAGCGAGGCCAAAGGCGTCGGGTCGTTCGGTCACGTGGATGCGGTGCTGAACTTTCTGTTGGTACTCAGCGGCCCCGCAACGGCGTTCACCCTGTACCTTTTCTCGTACGCAGCGCGCCGTCTCAGCTATTCAACTGTGGGCTTGCTCCAGTACATCGCGCCCTCGCTGCAGTTCGCGTCCGGATTGTTCATCCTGCACGAGCCGTTCGACCACGCACGCCTGATCGGCTTTGTGATGATCTGGGCCGCGTTGGTTCTGTACGCGGGAGAAGGAGTGCGCCTGTCGCGAAGACAACAGGCGCCTGTTACTGCCTGAGAGGGCTGTGATCAGCCCTTGGCGTCTGACTAACCCTTGGCGCGGGAGACGTACTCGCCCGTGCGCGTGTCGATACGGAGGACGTCGCCTTCGTTTACGAAAAGCGGCACTCTGACGACCGCTCCCGTCTCGAGCTTCGCGGGCTTCTGACCGCCAGTGGCGGTATCTCCACGGACACCCGGATCCGTCTCTACAACCTTCAGGTCGATGTGAGCCGGCGGAGTCACCACGAGAGGAACATTGTTCCACAGGGTCACGATACAGACGATCCCGTCCTTGAGCCATTGGGCCTGGTCACCCACGGCGGCCTTCTCGGCCGTGTATTGCTCGAAGTTCTCCGGGACCATGAAGTGCCAGAAATCACCGTCCTGGTAGAGATACTGCATCTCCGTATCCTGAACGTCGGCGGCTTCGATGGACTCGCCTGAGCGCCAGGTGCGCTCGATGGTGCGGCCGGTCTTCAGGTTCCGGATCTTGATCCGGTTGAACGCCTGGCCCTTGCCGGGCTTGACGAATTCGTTGTCGACGACGGCATACGGCTCGTTGTCGATGAGCAGCTTCATGCCGCCGCGTATTTCGCTGGTCGTATAGCTAGCCATTTCTTTCTCACGCCGTGGGCGGCAGAATGCGCGCCCTTGATTGTCCGGCTCAAAGGGCCGCGTATGATAACGGCATCGACCCCCACCCGCCAGCGCAGTCCGAGTCGCTGGCAAGCCGACATGGCCTCGGCAATCACCCATCCTCTGGAGCTGATCACCGAGCTTGGGCTGGATCCTGCGCTGGTTGCGCCCGCCGAGGCGGCCGGGACTGCCTTCCGGCTGCGGGTGCCTCGCAGCTACGTTTCCCGAATGCGGCACGGGGATCCCAATGACCCCTTGCTCCGTCAGGTTCTGCCCATCGGGGCGGAGCTCACCGAAACGGCTGAGTACACGGCTGATCCCCTGGGAGAGGAGGCTGCCCTGCGCGTACCGGGACTCCTGCAGAAGTACAAGGGGCGAGCGCTCCTCATCACTACCTCAGCCTGTGCTGTCCACTGCCGGTATTGCTTTCGGCGTGAGTTCCCATACGCGCAGCAGACAGGCGACTCCTCGCGTTGGGGCGAGGCCCTCGCGGCGATTGCGGGTGATCCCTCTATAGAAGAGGTGATTCTGAGCGGTGGTGATCCCCTTTCGCTGAGTGACGCGCGACTGGCGAGTTTGACCGACGAGATACAGAGGATTCCTCACGTGCGTCGGCTGCGTGTACACACACGCCAACCTGTCGTACTTCCGTCACGAGTGGATGCGGGTCTGACAGAGTGGCTCACGCAACTTCGGCTACCTGTTGTTATTGTTTTGCACGTCAATCATGCGAACGAGATTGACGCCGATGTTCGGGCGGCGTGCGCGCTGTTGCGTGACTCCGGAGTCACGTTGCTGAATCAAACGGTATTGTTGCGGGGCATCAATGATGATGCCGGCGTGCTTGCCGATCTCTCACGTGCGTTGTTTGAAGCGGGCGTGCTTCCCTATTATCTCCATGTCCTCGATCATGTACGCGGTGCGGCACACTTCGATGTTCCAGAAGAGCGCGCGCGCCTCATTGCGGGTCAACTGGCTGCACAAATGCCGGGTTACCTGGTCCCGCGGCTGGCACGGGAGATCCATGGCGCGCCGGCCAAAGTCACTTTGGCCCCGACCTTCACTTAATATGCGTAGCGGCGCGTAACGCGCCGTGAAGATTCATGTTGCTGAGAACCAGTACACACTCGGGCGCGTCTTTGCGGGTGCTAGAATCGCGCGTCTTTGTTTTCTCGTTGCGCTGCTGAAGGAGGCCGCTTTGACAGACCAGAACGCGGTTCCCCTCATTGTGCTGAGCCCCGCACGTGATCCCGTCGAGGCGATCAACAGCACGCTGCGCCGCGCTGGTCATCCCGTTCATTGCACGTGGATTCCAGCCTTACGTGACCTCGCGGACGCAATCACCCAGATAAACCCGGAATTGCTGGTGCATGTGGTCGGCAGCGAAGATCTGAAGGGTGTCATCGCGGTACGCGATCAGGTGGCGCCCAAGCTGCCGATCATCGGAATCGGTGATGCCGCGGACGAGGGTCGTATTGCGGAAGCCATGCAACTCGGCGCGCGCGACTTTATTTCGTTGGGTAATACGGCACGCCTGGAAGCAGTGATGTTGCGCGAGCTGCGCGCATTCCGACTCGAGCGTGCGTTGAGCAGCACGCTGAAAGCAGCGCACGATGCGCGGCGCCAGTTGGAAATCGTCCTGCAGCGTTCCAACGATGCCATCATCCAGGTCCAGGAAGGCATCGTGGTCGATGCCAACCCGTCCTGGCTCGAGTTGTTTGGCACCGATGAGTCGCTCGTGGGCCAGCCGGTCATGGACCTGTTTGATGAAGCCACGCACTCCCCGTTGCGCGGCGCCCTCGCCGCCTGCCTGCAGGGCCGCTGGAACGACCACACTCTGAAGGTGAACGCGATCCTCGCGGATGGCACGAGCCTGCCCGTCGAGTTGGTCCTCGCGCTCGGTGAGCACGATGGCGAGCCCTGTGTGCGGCTGGTCGTTCCGTCGGCCCAGAAAGACGATCGCAAGATGGCTGAGCATCTCAACGATGCCGTGCGCTCGGATTCCGCGACCGGGTTCCTGCACCGGCGGGAGGTGCTCGAGGCGGTCAAGGAGCGACTGGGCGTACCTGTTGCCGGCGGCATGCGTTGTGTCACGCTCATCAAGATCGACAAGTTCAGCACGGTCGAGCGTGATGTTGGCATCATCGCGAGCGAAGAAGTTCTCATTGAATTCGCGAAGCTCCTGAAGGAAGCGCTGCATCCGAAGGAGATCGTGGGGCGCCTGGGCGGCGTACGCTTCCTGGTGTTGCTCGAGCGCGGCAACGAGCACGACATCGAGGCCTGGAGCCAGCAGTTGCTGTCACGGGTTCAGAAGCATGTCTTTCGCGTGAAGGACAAGAGTGTCTCGGTTACGTGCACCGTTGGATTTTCGGTCGTCCCTTCCGGCGAAGTTAAGTTGGACGCGGCCATTACCGATGCGATGCAGGCCTGTGCCAAGGGCCGCGAGCGCGGCGGCAACCAGGTGGTCACGTCCGACAAGGCTGACGCCGACACGCGCGTGCAATCCTACGACAAGGTCTGGGTCAAACACATCAAGGCCGCCTTGATGGAAAATCGCTTCCGGTTGGTCCAACAGCCGGTCGCGAGCCTGCAGGGAGATGATCCGGGCATGTTTGATGTCCTGGTGCGCATGGTGGACAGCCAAGGCAAGGAGGTACTGCCTTCGGAATTCATGGCCGCCGCCGAGCGCAACGACCTGCTGAAGAACATCGACCGCTGGGTCGTGGGTGCGTCGCTGTCGTTCGCTGCACAGCGCCGGCCCGGCTGCCTGTTCGTACGCCTGTCCAGGGAGACCGCCAAGGACGTCACCTTCGTCGACTGGCTCGAGAACCACGTGCGCGCCAGCCGCGCCGAGCCGCAGCGGCTGTGCTTCCAGGTCACCGAACAGACCGCCTCGCAATACCTCACGCAGATCAAGGCGCTGTCCGATGCGCTGCGTAAACGCGGCTTCCGCTTCGCCCTCGAAGGATTCGGCTCCGGCCGTGATCCACAGGGAATGCTCGAGTCCCTGGCCGTCGACTTCATCAAGATCGACGGCGCGATCGTGCAGGGCCTCACCGGCGACCCGCAGTTGCAACAGCGGGTGAAGATGTTGGTGGAGGCTGCCACCAAGCTGCAGATCCAGACCATTGGCGAGCGCGTGGAGGATGCCAACACGATGGCCATTCTCTGGCAGATTGGTGTGCAGTTCATCCAGGGCTACTTTGTGAACGAGCCCGAACAGGTTGTGTTGAAGGCCGAGCGGGCCTGAGCCACTCGAGGCAGTTGTCAGGGGCTGCGCCCGTACGGCGACTGCCCTCTCGCGGTTGCAGCCCACGCGCGAGCTGAGGCCTGATTTACTCTATTTCGCCTGCTGGGCCGCTTCGCGGCCTGAAAATGAGCCCCCTGGCTATTTAATTTCCGCCTTCGGCGGGGGCACGGTGCCACAGGTTGGGCGCGTCCTAGGGGAGGGGGCCTGCGGCGTCGACTGAGCGCGCCTCAATCCTCTGTCTTCCTTGTTAGGGAGGAATTGGATCTGAACCATACTGCGACGCGCATCGACTGTTTGTTTTGCGCGCAAGCCGACGCCGCAGGCCCCCTCCCCTATGCCGCTCGAGGTTTCCGGCACCGACGTGCCTCGCTCAAAGCGACGTGACCTCGACACCGAAAGGTGTCAAATGGGCTACGCACCGCGGTGAATATCTTCAGTAACCCATTCGCGTTAGGACTTCTCTTCCAAATCCGCAGTGAATCCGATCCCGCGTCGCTTTGGCGCCGGCGGGTGCATGAGCTGACGAATGGCGGAGAGGATTGCTGCGATTTGCTGGTCATGCTCGGTGAGCTTCTTATCGAGCCGCGTCTCGAGCTGCGCGAATCGCCGGGCGAGCTCCCGGTTGGAACTCAACAGCTCGCGCAGCTTCACGAAGGCGCGCACGACATAGACGCTCATCTCCACGGCCCGCGGGCTGTTCAAGATCATGGCGGCCATCATCGTGCCGTGCTCAGTAAATGCGTTAGGTGGGAAGCGCGGATCCCTATGCTTCTGGGAACCGGTCACAGGTTGTGACCGGTTCAACGCCTCGGCCTCGGGGCCGCTGAGGCGAAACATGAAATCCTCGGGGAAGCGCTCTGCGTTACGTTTGACGGCCTGGTTGAGTGCTTTGGTGGGCACGCCGTAGAGCTCTGCAAGGTCGCTGTCGAGCAGGACCTTGTGTCCGCGGAAGACCAGGATTGACTGCGTGATCTGCTCGACCGAGACGACATCAGTTCGCTTCAACTTGTCCACCGTGAACCCTTTTAGCTGCCGACTCTCAGCGGTCCGGCTGGGCGAGGACAGGATTGATCATCTTCATCACCAAGCCGGTTCTGCCATCGGTGCGGACGTGTTCGTGAAGGTTGAATCGGGACGCCTGGTGTTGGAAGTGATCGATCCGCAAGCCAAGGCTGCTTGGAGCAACCGTTCCCCATGGCCCGCATCCCCGACGGTGTAATCGAGCGTCTGAATGCAACGGTGTCTGTGCAACACTTGGCCGAGGCGCGCGGGGTTGTGCTCATGTGGACTTCGATATCGTCTCAAAAGAGTGTGGCCATGGCGAATAGCCCGGATGGGTCGTCACCATCGTGCCACAGAATTTTGAAACAAAGGTGAGATTGCTTGGAAAGCACGAGCTATCACGAATTGCTACACAATATCGGCCCCGATCACCAGGAAACTCCATCACCCGTCAGCTTCATCGGATGCCGGTGTTGTTTTTGATATCGTGGAAGTGCTGTTGCAAAGGAAACAACAGTAATGACCAGGCGGAAGATATCCACCCTCTAAATGGACTTCTCGAAGGAGCTGCTCGGAGACATTCGGGCGTTGATCGAATCCGCACGTCAACGTGCCACGGCGATGGTCAACAGCGAGTTGACTCTGCTGTTCTGGCGCATCGGACGACGAATCCATACGGAAGTCCTCGCTGGCGAACGTACTGGATATGGTGAGCAGATTGTGCCGGCCGTGGCTGCACAGCTCACCCGCGACTACGGGGACCGCTTCGCGGAGAAGAGCCTACGTCGCATGGTGCAATTTGCGGCCACTTTCCCGGAGGAGCCAATTGTCGCGACAATTGAGCTGGTCACACTTCGTTTTGCTCTTGCCGCTCAAAGATCCCCTACATCCTCGACTTTCTGGGACTTCGCGACACTTGGCAGGAAAGCGACCTGGAAGCAGCGATTATTCGACAGATGGAGCTGGATAAGTCCGGCATCCATGTCGCCGACTACCTGACGACGTTGCCGCCGCGTACCGTATTGATCGATCGGCTAGAGCAAGCAACCCGCCGTGCGCAGCTGCAGATTGAACAGCGCGCCCAAAGCAGCAAGGGTCATTGATTACAGGGGTCGGGCCCCTCCTCCGTGCCGTTCGAGATGGCCCGCCCCGGTGTGCCTCGCTCAAACCGACGCGCCCTCTCTCCTGAAATTTCCCGTCCGACTCCTCCAAGAGATAGAGGGCTGCGACGGCCACGTCCCATACATTGTGCTGCAATGCTCCTCATCCGGAGCGTTGCGGGGAAGCAACAAAATGAGCTCAGGTGATCTGATATTGGCGCTGTACGGAATCGGTACGATTCTCGGCGGCGTTTACACATTCATTTTGGTCCGCGAGCGATACCGAAACGCGCGTGACTAATGGATATTTCCGGCTGTTGGCTGGCTACCGGTCAGCAGCCACGCGAGTCGATTGATATGCGTCGATCCTCGGTTGGATCAGGAGGCGGCGAGCGAGACTTTCGGCCGGCCAGATCGCATTTCGCTCATAGTAAATCTCCACCGCCGGCACGTCTTTCGGAAGGATCACCCAAGGCTGCTTCGAGCGCGTGAAGATGTGGATATCCGGAGGCAGTTGATCCGGCTCATCGAGTGTTCCCACACGGAGGAACCTGATCACCGGCCCGGCTGAATAGTAATTGCTCCATACGGCCACGTGACACGTTGGGCAGCGGGCAATCTTCTGTCCCTTCCCACTCTCCGACGGCGTGTCCACGATCTGCGGCGTGGCTCCCGAGTCAATTAGATAATCAGCTTCGATCAGGGCGTTCAATGCGAACGATGCGCCACTCTCTCGCTGGCACCAGCGACAGTGGCAGCAGTGCACAATCAGCGGTCGCTTCACCAACTGATAACGAAGGCTGCCGCAATCGCAACCTCCTTCGAGCGGAAAGATATCCTGGGTACTCATGCGCGTGTCCTGAACTGCCCGAGCGCCGGCAGTAGTCACTTTACTCTGCGATCCTCTCCAGCGATTGCTGTTTCCTAGGCCGTTTCGCGGCCTGCAAAATGAGCCCCTTGCTCTATCATTATCCGCCTATTCGAAGCCCTCCGACGGCTCCGCCGGGTCTCCGAAGTCCACAATCACATTTGCTCGCGCCGCCTCGCGGCGCAGTAAGGCGCGGACCGGTTCGTCTCTTACTGAAATCGCGTCGTCGACCGGCTCGAACAGGGTCATCCCCTCTTCCGCAAAGACGATGATGCAATCACCCCGCACCTGTCACGGGATTCGTGCTCCGGGATCCGGCGTATCCCCTTGTGGCAGATGTCGCGCAGTACGACTTCCCATGCCGCTGTTTCAGGTCGATCACCCGCGTAGGCTGCCGGGACTATAACCCCTGATTTGCAAACAGGGCTGAATCTGTTGTTGGTATCCGACGGGTAGCAAACTCGAGCGAATTTGAGGGCTTCCTCTGCTGATCGGGCACGTAGGATCCGATACCACAGGGATCCTGGCGCCAACTCGTGCTGCAGACGCCCCTCGCGCCAGGCACTCAGCGCAGCGGCTAGATCTTCATCGGTGGGTGGGTCGAGGTTGAGCGGATCAGTCGCGGCCATTCCAACGTTCCGTGTTAGCTGCTTCGACCACCTTCCGGCGATCGCTGCTCCAGATTTGAAGGGGCGTGCGCCCTTTCAGTTTTACGTGGGGCTGCAAAAACCACTGCAGGCGATCCCATCCCGCGTTGTCGGGAGACAAGGCAGCGAGCACGTCTCTCATCTCCGGATAGAGCCGGCGGTCGCCGTCAAACTGGAAACTCGGATAGCGCCATTCACGGCCCCAGCGGACACCAAACAACTTGCCACTGCCACGCTGATCCGCGGCGAGCTGACTGGAGTTGGTCGTGGTCGATTGGGCCGCCATGGCAAGATCCTCACTGTTGAAAGTACCGCCAGCTTGCTCGAGCAAATCTCTACGGATGCGCATGAGCTCTTCACGGTCCGATTCCGGCGCGGCGAAGGGTTGAGCCGCCGGCCATGCATCTCGAGACGGCCGATAGTCGATAACGCGACGCAACGCTTTCAGCAACGCGTCGAACCGGGACCGAAACTCTTCGGTCTGGCGGATCATGACGATGGTTAGTGTGGAGGTGCACCCTCTCCAGGGCGTAATGGGTGGCGCTTGGTCTAAGCCTCGTCTAAGTGTCCTCCTATAAGGTGGGACGTTGGGCCAACCAGGGTCTGCTCATGACTTTTTCCAGAAACTTGCTTTTGACCGCGGGGGCAGCGCTCTTGAGCGCCGGGGCCACGCTTTTGACCGCTTGCGCCGTCCCGCGCCCAGCGACACCGCCGCAGGACGTGCCACAGGCGTTCGAGGTGGGCGCGACCGGGGGAAAGTGGCCAGCGCAGGAGTGGTATCGGGACTTTGGCAGCGAGGAGCTGAATGGTCTGGTCGATGCCGCAGCCCACGCCAACCTGGACATTGAATCGGCGCGTGCCCGTGTCGCGCAGGCCGATGCGCGAGCCCGGCAGGCGGGCGCCGCCATCCTTCCCAGTGTCGATGCGAACGGCACTGCAAACTACTTGGCCGGCCACTCCTCCCAGGGTGGCGGCCACGAGCTCGACTGGGCAACCATGCTGTCTGCGAGCTATGAGGTCGACTTCTGGGGCAAGAACCGCGCTACGGCCGAATCCGCGCGCTTGCTGTCGGGTGCCTCCCGGGCCGATCAGGACGCGGTCGCGCTGACCACTTTGGCCGGCGTGGCCAACGGGTATTTCCAGTTGCTGGCGTTGCGCGAGCGACTGGCCGTCGCGCAGTCGAATCGAGATGTGGCCAAACAGCTTCTGGACGTCGTGCAGGCGCGGTTCGATGTGTCCATGGCGAGCCCCATTGAGCTGGCTACTCAGAAGGCAGCCTTTGACACGGCTCAGATCGCGATCACGGACCTGCAGCAGACCGAGTTTGAAGCTCGCACGGCGCTGTCGTTGCTGCTCGGACGAGTACCGGAGAACTTCCAGGTGCAGGGTCAACCACTCGACACACTGCACGAGCCGTCGGTGGGTCCGGGCCTGCCATCGGAGCTGCTCACCCGCAGACCGGACATCGTGCTTGCGGAGACCAATCTTCGCGCGGGCCACGCCGACGTCGCCGCCGCGCGGGCCGCCATGTTTCCAACCGTCAGCCTCACAGCGGCCGGCGGAGTTCAAAATCCTGCCCTTCCCGCTACAGTCCTCACCATTGCAGGTGTGGGTCCTTCGCTCAATCTCGGGGCCAACCTCGTCCAGCCGATCTTCGATCACGGCAAGTTGAAGGCGCAGCGGGACGAGGTCGAGGCGAAGGATCGCGAGCTATTGTCGGCGTACAAGACATCTATCCTGTCCGCTTTCAACGATGTCGAGAACTCGTTGTCAGCCATCCAACACCTGAACCAGGCCCGGGAGTTCGAGGTTGAGAATGTCGCGCAAAGCGAGCGCGCGTTTGAAGGAGCCCGATTACGGTATCAGGCCGGCTCCGTGGATTTCCTGACCTTGCTCGAAGCGCAGAAGACGCTATACGCGGCCCGCGATCAATTCATTCAATACAAGCTGGCGCGCCTGCAAGCGCTCGTGGGCTTGTGCAAAGCCCTCGGAGGAGGTTGGACTCATGCATGAGCTGCTTGTGTTGTCTCTCGTGGTGCTGTTACTGACGGGATGTCACAAAGCGCCGACCGAATCGGCCACGCCAGCCGATGAGAAGGCCGCCGTCGCAAAACCGGCCGCGGCTGACGCGAAGGACCGGGCTGATGCGAGGGAGGAGGCTGACGCGAAGGGTGGGGGCCACGCAAAGGACGCAGGCGGAGCCGAAGAAGGCGTGGCCCTCAAACCTGCGGAGGTCGAGGCAATGGGCATCGAAACCACCCCCGCGCAATCCATTCAGAGCGCGCCTGAGGTGCAGGGATTCGGTGTCGTGTTGGCTCACGAAACGATCGCCACCGCCGTGGCCGAAGTCAGAACCGCCACCGCTGCTGAACGTCAGAGCCGTGCAGCACTGGAGCGCACTCACCGTCTGGCAGGCACTCCCGGCGCCCTGCCAGCGGAGACACAGGAGACCGCAGAGCGCCAGGCGATCGCGGATCAGGCCGCACTGGAGCTGGCGAGGCAGAAGCTGTCCTCCTCCTTCGGCCTGAATCCACCGTGGAAGAATTCCGATAACGACGCCGCTCTACGTGCCCTGGCAAGCGGCGAATCCAAGCTGGTGCACGTGACATTTCCGCTGGGGCTGTTAGGCGATACGGATCCGAACACCGTGCGCCTGACACGCATCGACGGCAGCAAGAGTTGGCCGTCAAAAGTGGTCTGGCATGCGCCCGCTGATGCCACCGTACCGGGCCGGAGCTACTTCGCGATCCTCAAAAGCAGCGAAACAGGCGAAGGCGACCACCTGCTCGCCTGGACACCCGTGGGTGAAACGGAGAGCGGAGTGTTGGTGCCCGCCGCCGCGGCCGTTGTCAGCAACGGCAGGTTCTATTGTTATGTCGAGGAAAAGCCCGGTACGTTTGTCCGGACCGAATTCGACCCCTCGAGGCCCACCGGCGACGGCTACTTCGTGAAAGAAGGAATTGCAGCGGGCGACAAGATCGTGACCCACGCGGCAGGGCAACTGCTGGCCCGCGAAACCAACCCCGGCAAGGAACCTGAGTAGCATGATGCGGACCCTCGTCAGCCTGTGCGTCCACCACTACGGCACGCTCACTGCCCTGACTCTCATCGCGCTCGTCCTGGGTGGCTGGAACGCGATGCAAGCGCCCCTCGATGTATTTCCCGAGTTTGTTCCCTCGCAGGTCGACATACAGACGGAAGCCCCTGGCTTCGCGCCCCAACAGGTCGAGGAGCTCGTCACCCGGCAGGTCGAATATGCAGTGAATGGCGCGGCTGGAATCGCCACGATGCGCTCAGAATCCATACCGGGATTGTCGGTGATTACAATCACCTTCAATGACGGCATCGATGTGCATGTCGCACGGCAGGGAATCTCGGAGCGCTTGTCCGAGCTCAGCGGCACCCTGCCCGCGGGAGTCGCGACACCCAAGCTCTCCCCGCTCGTCTCCAGCACCATGGATCTGCTCAAGATCGGCCTGGTTTCCGACAAGGTAGACGCTTACACCTTGCGTGACACGGCCAACTGGGTCATCAAACCGCGGTTGCTCGGCGTGCCTGGTGTTGCGCACGTCATTGTGTTTGGCGGCGCAGTCAGGCAGATCCAGATTCTGCCGGATACGCAGAAGCTGTCGACCTATGGCCTGACATTCACTGAGGTTGCGGATGCCGCCAAGGCGGCGTTGCCTCTGCGCGGCGCCGGGTTGGTTGACACTGCCGCGCAGCGGATCTTGTTGAAGTCACCGACACCGGAGCCGGATGCCACTGCGGTAGGCCAAGCTGTCATCAACGTCAGAAATAACACCCCGGTTCTCTTGCGGGATGTGGCGGAAATCAAAATAGCTCCGGCCATCCGGTTCGGAGACGCGCTGATCATGGGTAAGCCGGGAGTGCTCCTGTCACTGGCGAGCCAGTATGGCGCGAATACCCTGAACACCACGTTGGAAGTGGAAAAAGCGTTGGCGGATCTACGGCCGGCCCTGGAGAAGCAGGGAATTCAGATGTACGCGCGGCTGCATCGGCCGGCCACGTTCATTGAGCGCGCCCTGCAGAATCTGCAGGAGTCCCTCATCATCGCAGCGCTGCTCATCCTGGCCGTGCTGTATATGTTCCTGCGCAACGCCCGCGCCGCGTTCATTGCATTCACCGCCATTCCCTTGTCGCTGTTGGCCGCGGTTGCCGTGTTGCGCCACATGGGTCTCACGTTGAATACCATGACCCTCGGTGGCTTCGCAGTCGCGCTGGGTGTCCTCGTGGATGATGCGATTATCGGAATCGAGAACATCATGCGGCGGTTGCGCGAGAACGCGCTGCTGGCAACTCCGGGGCCGCGGCTCAATGTCATTATCGAAGCCTCCCTGGAAGTCCGGGGTCCGGTGATTTACGCGACTATCGTGGTCATCGCGGTATTCCTGCCGGAACTGTTCACTACGAGCGTGCAGGGTCACTTTGTCGGGCCCCTGGCACTGTCGTTTATTTTCGCGGTCGTGGCCTCTCTGGTGGTGGCCCTGACTTCGACGCCTGCGCTGTGTGCCCTCATGTTCAGAAACCCCGACATGCACGACGAGTCGCGCTGGCTGACGAAGCTCAAATCGGCGCAGCGCTACGCAGTCGATGAGGCATTTGGGCATCTGAAGGTCACTGTTGTTGTTCTGGTCGTGCTCGTCGTAGCCGCGGCGGCCGCCCTACCCTTTCTCGGCGGCACCTTCATGCCCGACTTCCGCGAAGGTCACTTCGTGATGCAGGTTTCGAGCTCAGTCACCGGAACCTCGCTCGATGAGATGCTGAGCGTGGGTCAGCGCATCAGCAAGCAGGTGCTGGCGCTCCCCTATGTCCAGAGCATCGAGCAGCAGGTGGGTCGCGCTGAGTTGAGCGAAGACACCTGGGGACCCCATCGAAGCGAATTCCACGTGGAGCTCAAACCGGATGCGAATATCGATCAGGCGGCGGCACAGGAGGAGTTACGCGGCATCCTCGAGAGCTATCCCGGAATTCAAAGTGAAGTCGTGACGTTCCTGGGCGACCGTATCAGCGAGAGTCTGAGTGGCGAGACCGCGCAGGTGGCCGTCAAGATCTTTGGCGACGATCTGGATACGCTCGACGAGTCGGCAGACGAGGTCACCGCTGCGCTCGGCAGGGTGAAGGGAATCGTGGATCTGCAGTTCAAGCGTCAAAGCGGCACTCCCACGATCGCAATCCATCTGATTCCGCAGGCACTCGCAGCCACCGGACTGAAGGTGACGGACGTTCTCGACACAATCGAAGCCGCGTATGCCGGGTCGACCGTCGGACAGACTTTCCAGGGAACCAGGACGGTGGATGTCGTCGCATTGCTGCCCGACAAAGTTCGTAACCAACCGACACAGGTTCGGAACCTGATGATCACGAGTCCCTTGGGGCCGGTGCCGCTATCACAGGTTGCTCACGTCGAAGTCACGACGGACCGGTACTCGATCCAGCATGACTCCGGACAGCGTCTGGTGGTCGTGACATTCAACGTCAGTGGGCGCCCCTTACAGGATGTTGTCAATGAAGCGCAGCAGATCATCAACCATTCGGTGGCATTACCTGCGGGTGTGTACGCGCAGTTCACCGGCGCCGCCGCGGCGGAACTGCGCACTCGTAACGAGCTGATACTGTATTCATCACTGGCGCTGGTGGCGATTGTGATGATTCTGTTCATTTGTTTTCACTGGCGCGCCAACAGTTGGCTGGTGCTCGCGAACCTGCCCTTTGCGTTGATTGGCAGCGTTTTCGCAATTTCGGTGACAGGACTCGGCATCTCGGTGGGAACGGTGGTCGGCCTGGTCACGGTGTTCGGAATCAGCGCCCGTAATGCCATTCTGCAATTGGCTCATTACGAGCACCTGGTGGAAGTCGAAGGCGCGGCCTGGGGACCGGAGTTGGTCATGCGGGGCGCGAACGAACGGTTGGTTCCCATTCTGATGACGGCTGCCGTGACGGCCCTGGGTCTCGCGCCCCTGGCGTTCGGCATGAGTCGTCCGGGACAGGAAATTGAAGGTCCGATGGCGGTGACGGTGTTGGGTGGGTTGCTGTCCTCCACACTGCTCAATCTCATCGTGCTTCCCGCGCTTGCGCAGCGATACATCACTCACCACGAGCCGCCGATGGCGCCGGCGCCGGCCTGACTGCAACCAAAACCAGATAATTGCAGACGGTATCCCCTGCAGCTTTGCTCTAGAAAGTTCAGTCGCCTGGATGCGACGAGAAATTAGACTGAGCAAAGTGCCACGTTGCATGTATCAACTTTGCTGTATAAAGTTCATCCATGCTTCGTTGGCTTCTCCTCCTACTGTTCGCAGCGCCGGTCGCGCACGCCGGAATCGACCATGAATGGTCGCTCGATCAGAGCGGCATCTGGGCCCGCAAATATCAGACTGGCCTGGAAGCAGGCGTCGTGGCGATTGAGGTAGGTGGCGCTCTGTGGCTGGGCAACGACACTGAAGCGGGCCACGTATTCTGGCAGTCAATCGATTCTTCGGCCGTCTCCGGGCTCGCCTCCTTTGCACTGAAGAAAGCCACCGGACGGGCGAGGCCCGAGCAGAGGAACGATCCCAACGCCTGGTTCAAAGGCAGCTGCTGCGAAAGCTTCCCCAGCGGTGAAGTCACCCTGCAGGCGAGCTTTGTAACCCCGTTCATTGTTCACTATGCGCCCAGCCATCCCTGGGTATGGGCCATGGAAATCCTACCCGTCTACGATGGGATCGCCCGGATGAAGAGCCAGGCCCACTGGCAAACCGATGTCATTGCCGGGTGGGTGCTGGGCACGGGAATTGGCTATTGGGCCACCACGAGGTCCGTTCCCTTGTCCGTGCAGATCCTGCCCCACGGATTGAGCGTCGGTATAGCCAAGCGCTTTTAGTCTGCCTGGCATTCAGTCCGAAACCCCTGCCACTTTGCCCGGTATCCAGGCAATGTTGAGCAGTCTGTCGGCTTCTGATTGACACCGCCAACAGCCATCATGGGCATACCGCGGGCACGCCGCCCGTGCGGGCCTCGTGAGCACAAAACATGGTCAACTACATAGGCGTCACAGACATTCTCCGTATCGTCGACCAACTGGGTGTCGGCGTTTTCATGGAACAACTCGCAGCTGAAATCGAAAATGATTATCGGCAGTGGAGTGAGTTTGAAAAATCGGCGCGGCTGGCCAGTCACTCGCCCCTCGGGGTGATTGAGCTCATGCCGACCAGCAACGGCAAGTTGTATTCATTCAAATATGTAAACGGCCACCCGAAGAACACGGCAGCCGGATTACTGACTGTCACTGCGTTCGGCGTCCTTGCGGATGTTGTCACCGGCTATCCATTGTTGCTGTCAGAATTGACTGTAACAACTGCAATGCGTACCGCGGCAACTTCGGCCCTGGCGGCACGTTATCTCGCACGTCCCGACAGCCGCGTCATGGCCCTGATCGGCAACGGTGCACAGAGCGAATTCCAGGCAATTGCATTCCATCACATGCTGGGCATCCGCGAGCTGCGGATCTATGACATCGACCCCCGCGCCAGCGCGAAGTTGGAACATAACCTGAGGTCGATGCGCGAGCTGCGGGATTTGCGGGTCGTGCGGACGTCATCATCCGCCGCTGCCTGCCAGGGCGCGGACATTGTCACGACGGTGACTGCTGATAAGCGTAACGCTGTCATACTCACTCCGCCGATGATCTCTCGCGGAACGCATATCAACGCCGTCGGCGGCGACTGCCCGGGGAAAACGGAGCTTCATGGCGACGTGCTACGCATGAAGAATCTGCGCGTTTTCGTGGAGTATGAACCGCAGTCCCGGATCGAAGGCGAGATACAACAGATGCCACCGGACTATCCGGTGACGGAATTCGCGCAGCTCGTATCCGGCCGTGCGCCAGCGCGGCTCAGTGCTGATGAGATCACCGTGTTTGATTCCGTGGGATTCGCGCTGGAAGACTACTCAGCACTGCGATTCCTGCACCAACTGACGAGCCGGCAGGCTGAGGCTGCGCGGCAGATCGACCTCGTCCCGGATCTCGATGATCCCAAGGACCTGTACGGTGGCACACTCGCGACACGGCCACGCGCAGGCCTGCGCAAAAGCGCGTAGTCCGCGGACCGACCAGTCACTGGACTGGCTAATCTCTGCACTGGCTCGGGCTTGCGGATTGGCTGGGCTTGCGGATTGGTTAGTCTCTGGACTTGAATGAACGGAGGTGGATGCTGGTCTCCGTGGTCTCGATGCCCTTGATAGTGCGGACCCGCTCGAGCAGTTGAGACAGCTGATCGATCGACGCTGCCTCCACCTCCGCCACGAGGTCCCAACGACCATTGGTGTCGTGAAGCGACCTTACTGCAGGCTCGCTCAACAGCGCTCTGACGACCTCGCGTGTATTGTCGCCTTCAACTGCAATGCTCACCCAGGCGACCACGGCGCTGGTCGCCGCATCGGGCTTCACGCACACCGTGTACCCGATGATGATTCCTTCTTTCTCCAGCCGCGCCAGCCGGTTGACTACCGTACCGCGCGACACCCCCAGGGTCTTGGCCAGCTCCACCGTGCTGAGCCGGGCATCGACCCGTAAGAGGCCGATCAGTTGATGATCAATGGAATCCAAGATCGCATCGCTGCCCGTTCCGCCACTATGAGGGGTCGATATTAGCGCGATAACGCGGCTCGCGGAGCCACCGGTTGGGTAGCAGGAAGCGCCCGATGGGCGGCTTCAGGTCGCCGCGGGCCCGAACACGATGCGGGCGGGGCTTCCGGTGGCCGCCTCTTGGATCCGTGCAGGGTACGGCGCTACGATGGAGACGTTGGAGCTGTCAATTCCAACACCGCCGTGGTACTGGAATATTCATGAAAGAACTGCCCCGATTGGGTTTTGTAGGCGTCGGTACCATCGCCGAAGCCCTGATCACCGGGATGTGCGCGGGTGGCGAGCAGCGGGGCAATTTCCTTTTGTCGCCACGCAATGCGAGCATCACCGGGGAACTTGCCAGGCGGTTGCCTTTCGTTGCGGTTGCCTCAGACAACCAGGCGGTAGTTGATGGCAGCGAAATAGTCTTTCTTGCTGTCACACCGCAGGTAGCCACGGAGGTGCTCAGCGCATTGAAATTTCGACCCGATCAGCACGTTGTCAGTTTGATTGCGACGTTCGATGCGGCGCGTTTGCGACCTCTCATCGCTCCCGCCGCCTCACTTACGCGCCTGGCGCCGGTGCCGTCGGTAGCTCGCCGGCTGGGACCACTCATAATGTGCCCACCCTGTGAAGAAGTGGCGAGGCTGTTGACGGGCCTCGGGCAGCTGATCCAACTCCAGACCGAGCCGGAGTTGGATGCTTTGTGGACCGTGACCGGCCTCATGGCCCCGTACTTCGGCCTGCTGAATGAGATTTCGGCGTGGCTGAGCCGCGAAGGCGTACCGGAACCGCAGGCCCGTTCCTTTGTGGCAGCCCTGTTCGAGGCGCTCTCGGCAACGGCAGCGGAGCGCTGCAGTGAAGGTTTCGACAAACTGCGCGCCGCGCATACGACGCCCGGTGGATTAAATGAACAGTCGTTCCGGGAGTTGAAAAGCGCTGGTTGGATGCATCTGTTCGTCCAGACCCTCGACCTCATCCAGGCGCGAATGCAGGGCCGGGCGACGCTCGCGGACCGGTTGCCCGGGCTGCGCGTCAGGACTTCCGCCCAGATCATCGGAAATGACCCGATTGCCCCCACCTCAGGCGCCGCCCCAGAATGGCCTTGAAAATCAGGTGATCCGTCGCCTCGGTGGCACCGACACCCACGCCGAAGTTGATTTCCCAGTCCGCCGAGACATCGAGATCGGCAACGGCGAACACCTGTTGCTGCTGCTCATTCCGCGGCGCGAAGTTACCGAGACGTCCGAAGTCGCCGTAGTATTCGAATCCCGCGCTGACAATCTTGGTAAATGCGTAACTGACTTTGAGACCGGGAGCGAATGTAAAGCCGTCCGCAACTCCCGGACCGTGCACCGTACGCTCCAATGCCGGATTGAAAGCGACATACCACGGGCCGGCGCTCTTGTCGAGGATGGGCCGGATCTCCCATGTCCAGGTATCGGGCGAATACACCGCGCGTTGATAACCAAATTCCATGGACAGGCTCACGCCGACCGGCCAGCCCCAGGACTCAGGGACCCGCACGCGCGGCCGAATGTGATCGCCAACCCATTGAACACCATGACCTGACTGCGTGCTCGTGAAGAAATAAAACCCGACTTCCGACCAGTCGGTGATGCCCTGGGTCAGCTCGATCGTCTCGTGGAGCTGATGCTGGGTTGGATAGACACCGTCAATGGAGTCTTTTTCTCCCGTGGCGGTGAAGTTCGAATGCAGCTCGACCATCAGGGTTTGCGGCGCGACAGTCTCGGAACCGTACACCTGGATTTCGTAGTTGCCCTGCGCGTGGACCAGGCCGGGCACCAACAGTATCAGCAGCCATAGGGCTCTCATCGTTCCTATTGTGACTGAAGATGATGTTAGGTTGTGAGAATGGTTCCTATCTTCATCTACGACTCGCCATTCGCGCATGGGTCCGCCCGAAGTGGCCGCCCGCAGTCCGTGGACCGTTGAGTCCGTTCACTTTACGTCATGGGGTCTAGGGTAGACTGTCCGCCAACTGTGCATTGAGCGGATATCTGTGAATCGACTTTACAGCCACAAGCGATTCTGCGGGCTTGCTGTCATCCTGACGTGCACCCTGTCCACTGCCTGCTCGACCCGACCACCGGGAGCTGATTTTCCCAAGACCCGATCAGTAGCCATACCACTGACGAGTACAACCCGCCTCAGCTCGGCCTTCCAACGGGCCGCGGCCGACCATGCTTCACAGTCCGGTTTCCATATTTTCCCGGTGGGAGTAGATGGGTTTCTAACCCGCATCGAGTTGATTGATGCCGCTGCGCGCACGCTCGATCTTCAATACTACATATTCAGAGGTGATGAGACCGGCGCGACCATTCGGGCGGCTCTGAAGCGCGCGGCCGCACGCGGCGTCCGCATACGCATCCTCGTAGATGACGCTGACACCGTGCCCGGCGACGAACAACTCTTCGATCTCGCCAGCGTACCAAACGTCGAGGTTCGCGTTTACAACCCGTGGGCTTATCGCGGCCACGTGAGCTTGTTTCGCAACCTCGAGTACCTCACCCACCATTCCCGGCTCGACTACCGGATGCACAACAAGTTGCTCATTGCCGATCAGACCGTCGCCCTGGCCGGCGGACGCAACATCGGCGATCAGTACTTCCAGGTCGACCCCGACTCCCAATTCGCCGACGACGATGTATTCACAATCGGCGCAGCCGTCGGACCCATGCAGAAGTGCTTTGACGAATTCTGGAACAACGACCTGGCGATTCCGAGCCAGGCTCTGCATGAGCCCGACACAACCTCAACAAAGTCACCACGACCGCACCTGTCGGCAAGTAAAGCCGCCGCTGCCGGATTCCATCTGCAGGACAAGCTGGCTGCCGGCGAGCCGCTGGCGGGGCTGCTCTCCGGAGCTACCGCGCTCGTATGGGCAAACTCGCAGGTGGTCTATGACAGCCCGAATAAAAAGGACGTGAAAGACGGCCATCGTGCTGGCCGGCTCATGTACGGCCCGGTCGCCGAAGCCGCCGCGAACGCTCAGCGGGAAATGCTGCTGATCACTCCCTACCTCGTCCCGGCGCGAAGCGAGATGAAGCTGCTCCAGGGCCAGCTCGCGAGAGGCGCACGGGTCGCCATCCTGACCAACTCACTGGAGTCGGCACCTGAGCTTTCCGCACATGCCGGATACGCTCACTTTCGACCAGGGCTTCTCAGCGAAGGCGTTGAGCTGTACGAAGTGCGCTCACATCTCGAGAGCACGCGCGGCAGCGGACAATCCAAACGGGTTTCCGCGGCCGGAAATTTTGCATTGCATGCAAAACTGATGGTTTTCGACCGCGAGCACCTCTACATCGGCTCCATGAACTTCGACCAGCGCTCCCATGCGTTGAACACAGAGCTCGGCCTCATCATCGACAGCCCGGAGCTCGCACGCCAGACCGTCGACCGCTTCGACGCAATGACCCGGCCGGAAAGTGCCTATTCAGTTCGATTCGCAGACCCGGGGAAACACCTGCTGTGGCATTACCGCGAGCAGGGACGAGATGTCGGACAGGCTACTGAACCGGCCCGCAGCCCCTGGCAGCGATTCAAAGTGCGTCTGATCAGCCTGCTGCCGATAGACTCGGAACTGTGAGCCGCACTGTCCTAAGTTTCGCCTAAGTCTTCGCGCGCAGGATTGGCAGCCTCTTCTCGCGCTTTCCGGACACTCTCATGCGAATTCTCAAACCCATCGTTGCGTTCGTCGGTCTGGCCTTCTCCTGTGCCGCCATTGCGCAAACCGCACCTGATTACCGCGTAGTCAAAAAGGTCGCGCTGGGCGCGCCTGATCGCTGGGATTACGTTGTATTCGATGCCGGCTCCAACCGGGTGTTCGTGGCTCACGGGGACGAGCTGACCGTGGTTGACGCCAATAGCGGCGATATCACGGGGCACGTCAAAAGCTTTCCGGGCATCACTCACGGAGTCGCCATAGTTACGGCGAGCAACCGGGGTTACACCGACGAAAGCGAAGGTGGCAATGCGGCCTCGTTCAACCTGAAGACCCTGGCGGTTGAGAAACGGATCCGGGCGGCGGAAGACGCAGATGCAATCACGTTCGATCCTGTGAGCAATCACGTTTTCGTCATCAACGGTGATTCCGGCAGCATCACGGTCATCGACCCCAAGACCGACGCGGCGGTTGCGACAATCGCCGTGGGCGGCAAGCTCGAATATGGAGTGCCGGGCGGGGACGGCAAGCTCTATGTCAACGGCGCGGCGAAACGCGAAGTGCTCAGCATCGATACCGCAACCAACACCGTGCTGGCGCGCTGGCCGGTGCCGGCCTGTGAGAGCCCGCACGGGTTGGCAATCGATGCCGCCAGTCACCGCCTGTTTGTGAGCTGCCTCAACGAGAATCTCAATGTGTTGGATTCACAGAACGGCCAGGTCATCGCGACCGTTCCCATCGGCAAGGGATCCGATGCCGTTGTGTTCGATCCCAAGCGCAAGCTCGTGTTCAGCTCCAACGGCAAGGACGGAACCATTTCCGTAATCGCGGAGAAAGATGCCAAGACCTACGTGGCGCTGAAGCCCATTCAAACGGCAATCTCCGCCCGGACGATGGGGATCAATCCCGCGACGGGGCGCCTGTTCCTCGCCACCGCGCATACTGCGCCGGGAGCTGCGCCGGATAAAAAGACCGGTCGCGTGCCAACTCAGCCCGGCTCGCTGGAGCTGCTGTTCCTGGACCCGTCCGAGTAATGTCACTTTATCGACCAGACGAAGCTGAATGGCGGATCGCCCGACTACGCGGCAAGAGACGGCGGCGTCAATTCCATTGATCCCAACAGGCTGATCCGCGATCCTTCAACGGCTGCAGCCTGCCTATCCCTGGAATTTCATCCGGTCCAACACGGTCTCCGGTGTCATTCACCGGGCGGGCGGTTATATAGCCTGGTCTGACAAGCATCCGGTGTATGCCGCGGCATCGGGCCCGACGGGAACGAGCGCGCCCAGCAACGTGGACGATTACTACTCCCCTGAGGTGAACTCGAACCTGCAGGCACTTCCGGGGTCAATACCGCCACAGGACTCGCTTGCTCCAAAATCCCGAATGACAGCGGCGATGGCTGGACCGGTGACATCGACAACATCAAGTGCTACGACCAGTTGAAGTTGACATCCTCCCGCGCCTGAAGACGTGGATTCCTACGGCGTTCAGGAGCTGCATTGTGCAGCTCCTGAATCGCTTCGGCGAGTTCCTGCTGCTGGCGATCTGACTGCATCGCTCACTTCACAGGCGCAACGGGCGTGTCCCGCCCTGAGTATGTTGATCGCGCCGACCCGATCGGCATTGTCCTCGAAGCCGCATTCAATGCAGGCGAACCGTTCTTGGGTCTGCCGGTTCTGCGCCGAGACATGGTCGCATTGCGGGCATCGCCGGCTCGTATTCTGCGGCGGTACCAGGATCAGCTCACCCCCGTTCCAAGACAGCTTGTATTGCAGCTGGCGGCGGAACTCGAACCAACCTTGATCGAGGATTGCTTTGTTCAGGCCGGATTTGGCCCGCACGTGCGTGCCCGGAGTTTCGATTGAACCGGCCGCCGACCGGGACATGTTTCGCACCTGCAAGTCCTCGAGACACACCATCGCGTGTTTTTGGCTGATCGCGGTTGAGGTCTTGTGCAGATAGTCGCGGCGCTCGTTACCGATACGGACATGGATACGCTGAATTCGTGCTTTCGCCTTCCTCCAGTTGTTGCTGAACTTCTGTTTGCGGCCCATCGCCTGCTGCCCTTTGCGTAGGGCGGTTGCATGCCGCTTGAAACTGTTGAGCGGGGCATAGACGCTGCCATCCGAGAGCGTCGCGAATCGGACCACCCCCAGGTCGATGCCGACCGCGCCGCCGAGCGGCAGGGGCTGCTCAACCTCTCTTTCAGTCTGGATGCTTACGAACCACTTGCCACCGCAGAGGCTGACCGTGACGTTCTTCACCGCGCCGAGCACCGCGCGACTGTTGCGGTAACGTAACCAACCGAGTTTGGGCAGGAACAGGCGCGAGTTTATTTGGTCGAGCTTGATCTGCTTCGAGTCGGGATAACGAAAGCGATCGTGCCGCCCCTTTTTCTTGAAACGCGGAAAGTCGGCCCGTTTGGCGAAGAAATTGGTGTACGCGCGTTCCAGATCCTTCAGCGCCTGTTGCAACGGATGCGTCGGCGCATCCTTCAGCCAGCCCGTTTCCGTCTCATCGCGCCACTGGGTCAGCAGCTTGCAGAGTCCGGCATAGGTGAGCTTCGTCTCGCCGGCATCAAAACGCGCCTTCTGCAGTGCCAGCCCTTTGTTGTAGACGAAGCGGCACGAGCCCGCGAAGCAGCGCATCTGTCGGCGGTGCGTGCCATCGGGACGCAGTTCGAACTTGAAGGCTTGCAAGCGTTTCACGAGCCGTAGGATACGGTTGGTCTATGAGCGGTGAAAGATATGTTTGGAGCGAAAGACTCTGTGTTTTTCGAGTTATATGCACTCTGAACCTTCGCATCAAAATATCGCCGCCGTGTTCGACGCACGTGCGATCGACATCCTGCGCGGCATCTTTGCCGAGGTCTGCGCGGACGCGCAGGCTACCCTGGTGGCGATGGACGGCGAAGACGACCACGTGCACTTGCTCATTCACGAACAACTCAAGTGGCGCCGACGATTCTCAGGATTCTCGGGCTCGATCCGGACAGCCTGGATGCCGTCCGCAAGGAAGGGACCGCGGTGCTGCCGGGGTTCGAGGACAGCGACCGGCGGTAGGAGCCTGTCTGACTAATGTTCGCCTGCTGCGGCCGGCCCGCAGCGGCATCTTTGGGCGATCCTTTCACTAACATAGTGTCGACTATGCGCGTGAAACGATCGCCCAAAGCTGCTCGCTGGGGGCCGGCCTCGCGACGGCGCCCATTAGTCACACAGGCTCCTGAGCGGACAGCCGCTCAGGAACGGACTGCTTTGTCAGTTTCCCGGCGCGGGCCGTCGACCTGGATGGCGTCGGCCGCGTCGGTGACGACCTGCTCCAGTACGGAGAGGTACTCGATATATTTCTTGCGGCCGTCGGTCGTGATCCGGCACAGGGTCAGCGACCGATTGCCTTCGATGCCCTTGAAGATGGTGATCAGGCCGGCCTCTTCGAGAACCTGCAGGTGACGACTCAGGTTGCCGTCCGTCAGATTGCACATCCGCTTGAGATCGTTGAAAGCCAGTCCCGCTCCGTTGGTAATCAATGCGGTCAGGACGCTGAGGCGCGCGTGCTCGTGAATCAGCCGATCGAGCCCCTCATAGGCAAAGGGCGCCTGATCGGCACTGCTACGCGCGTTTTTCTTCGAGCTCATGTTCTGTTCCGTGTTTCAAAACCGCCGCAATCAACAACTGACCGATGCCAAACGGGATCCCCATGCACCAGGGGGAAAGCTCATGCTCCACCCCTCCAAACGCGAGGCATACGAGCCCGGTGACCATATACCACAGCCCTACCGCAAACATCGGGCGCGGCAGGAAACGGCAGGAAGCGAAGATGCCGAGGCAGAACGTCAGCTGCCACAAACCCGGGAGCATCCACGCCTGTGCTGGCGCCACTCGATCGAGGACGACGGTCAGCATGAGCCCGACCACCATCGATGGCATAAAGTGCTCGATGGCCATCTGGATCTTCTGCTTCCATAGCACCGTATGCATCCTGCGAGTCCGGATTACGGTTTCGAGGATAGAAAACGAGGCAGCCGCGACAGCCGTGGTCAGCCACACCGCGAGAAAGACCTCGGCGGTACTCGCATGACTCCTCTGCCAGAAAGCCTCCCCGCCCGCCACCAGTAACGCCAGCAGTCCGCTGGCGGCGGTGGAACGGGGACCGTAACCCCGGAACTGAGTCTCCAGAGCCATCTGGCTCCGGATTGCATTGATGTCGGCAAGCGCCCGCTGCAGCTCTCTCATTGCCCTGCCTCCCACAGACTCGGCGAACCAAATTAGCGCGCGCCCATCCGGCAGGCAAGCATCGATAAAGAACTTTACATTGTAAAGTTAATGACGTCCAATGCGCTCGCACAAGTTGCGGGAGCGATGGATGAAGGTGTGGCGATGGGCCCTGGTTTGTATGTGTTGGACCGTGCAATGCGAGGCAGAAGATTTCACTCTGCCGGGGGCATGGCAGGATACGAAGCTCTACTTCACCGCCCCCCTTCGCTGGGACGGCGAGGATTGGCTGCTTTTCGGCGGCACCGTGGCCGCCATCGGAGCGGCTCATGAGCTGGATGGTCGTACGCGCAATCACTTTGCGGGCAAGACGCCGATTCTGGACGGCAAGGATTCGCACAGCACCCGCGACGCCCTGCCCGCTGCCGCCCTGGTGGGTGGAACCTTTGTTCTCGCCCTGGCAGTCGACAGCGGCGAGGGCCGCAACGAAGCCTACAGAATGCTCGAAGCAGCGGCTCTGAGCAGCGTAACCGCTGAGGCGTTGAAGTTCGCCGCCGGACGCAAGCGACCGAATGAAACCGACAGGGTGGATAACTGGCGCGTGAGTGGAAGCTCGTTTCCCTCTTTGCACGCCACGGCCGCCTTCGCGATCGGCACGGTGTTTGCCGAATCGGGGCCCGATGACTATCGTTGGACACGCCGCCTGCTGGGGTATGGCGTTGCGAGCTTCACGGCGTATGAGCGCCTTCACGGCAACGCTCACTGGCTGTCCGACGTCGTCGCCGGATCAGCCGTAGGTTTGTCCACCGGCGTGTTTGTCATGAACCGGCAGCTTCTGCGCGATTCCCCAGTCGCCTTCAATCTGGCACCGACCGAATATGGTGGCGTTTCGATTCAATTGACGTACACGCCCCGTCCTTAGAAGTTCAAACCCAACCCGAGGTCCAGGCGGTTGAACGCCTTGTTGATGTCAAACCACTGGTAGTCAGCTTTGAACACCACGTGCGGGGTGACATAGAAATTCACGCCCGTCGTCCACACGCGGTCCCGATTTGACGGCCAGGTGCCGAAATCGCCGGGTGAATCGGTGAGCGGCACGGTCCCTTGCGGAATCTGCGGGAAGGCGCCTGAGTACTTGGAGCCCATGTCGTAGTACTCCCAGCGGACAAACGGGTTCAACCGGTAGTCGCCATACTCCCAAGCCTGGTAGGCAGCCTGCACAAAGTAGCCGTAGAAGGCGGAGGGAATCGGATTCGGGGAGCCCGGGTTGGCAATGTTCACATCAGCGACGTTGCTGATTGCACCGTGAGCGTACAGAGCCTCGAGGTCAAACTTGCCGGGTGTCCAGCGGGCATGGCCTTCCCACAAAGTCACACGCGAATCGCCCACGGTGCCCGGTGCCGGCTCGGCTTTTCCGGTGAATACCGCGCCACCCACATCGAGGCCCGGGAGCCCGAAGTAATTGAGGGCAACGTACTGCGACAGGTGACGGCCGGCAGCCAAAGACAGTTCCTGGTGAGTCGCCTGCAACGGCGCCGGGCCGTTGTTGGCCAGCTCCAGTGCGCTCGTGTACTGGGGGAATTCGGGGGCGAAATCCCAATTCGCAAGATTGACACCCGTGGTCACACCCGCGCTCCACGCGACACCGAAGTCGAAATCGCCGTGGAAGCTCAGGCCGCCTTCGCGCCAGGTGCTGGGGATGATCAGCGTTTCGACGAAGTTGCGCTGCATGCCGTAGAAGTTGGTTGGCTCGTGATGCTCGTTGATGAAGCCGAAGGGCATCAGGAACAGACCCGCACGCAAGGTTGCCTTGTCGATCAACTGGCGATCAACGTAGAACTGCTCGACTTCGAACTCGCCCGCGTCATCCGCGGATGCAACCGCGTGTTCCACTTCGTACTCAGAGTTGAACTCGGTTTTGTCGTCGAAGCGGTAGCCGATGCCGAACACGGCGCGCGCCAGGTCGGCAGTCGTGCGGCTGGTGTCACGGCTTTGGCGGCTGTAGTAAAGCTCGCCGTAGCCCCACAGGCGCACATTGTCCAGGCTGCCCACACCAAACCCCGAGGCCTGCGCGCCCGGCAGTGGGTTGGCCGATGCAGGCAACCCGGAGCCCGAGGTGTTCGCGGTGGGCGGCTGGCCTGGCACGCCGGCCGTTTGCGCGGTCGACGGCCCGGGCAATGCCGTCGCGTTGCCTGGTAACGCCGAGTTGTTGCCGGCCACGGCGGCGGCTTGGGCCGACTGGGCCTTCTGCAACGCCGCCTGCTGTTGCTGCAACTGTTGCTCGAGCTGCTGTTGGTGCTGCATCAACGCCTGGTTCTGATCCGCCAACTGCTTCAACTGCGTTTGCACGGCCAGCAGCGACTCCTGCAGGGCCTTGATTTCCTGCTCCTCCGTCTTCTTGCTCTTCGGCTCCGCGGCATGGGCAACCGTAGCCGCTCCGAGAGCGCAAGCAACGAGCACAGCGGCGCCGCGCGTGGCCAGGCTCTTCTTGTTGGGGAGTTGCATCAAAAGGCTCCTAGGGGCTGGGGCTCGAGATGGGCTGACATTGAGCAGGTACGTTGTAGGCCGACGGATTGTTGGGATCGAACCCATCCGTCAGCGTGCACAGGAACAACACGAGGTCGTCAATTTCCTGGGCGGTCATCGTTGGACCGTTGCCGCCGGCGATTGCGGGAGCCGTGTAAGGCACCTCGCCGGCATTCACGTTCGCGTCGTAGATCACCGGCAGATCGTTGTACTGGTACAGGTCTGGCGTACCATCGGCGGCCGTGAAGAAGGTCCCCACTGCCTGATATGGATTGCCACCGGGGCCTGCAGCCACGGGCGTCGGATTGTTGCCGGTGTTGTTGTTGATATCACGGGTGATGTACCACTCCACAGCCTTGTGAATCTCTGGAAACACGCCGTTGTGGAAATACGGGGCCGTCAGCGCGATGTTACGCAGTGTCGGAACCTTGAACTGCCCGCACGAGGGGATCAGGTGAGCGAGATCCGGGCGAGCACCCCCATCTTGCGGGTCGGATACGAAGGGCCCGCAGATACCCATGTCGTAGTACGTGTACTCAGCGTCGTTCGGGACGTTCACCGCCACAGGCATGTACTTCAACGGCGTGCCGTTGATGGGATTCGTGGGGTTGGCGGCATTGGCCGGAATGTTCCAATTGCGCGGAATGCCGATGTTGTCGTACGAGAAGTCCGTAAACAGCGCGCGGCTGCTGAATTCCTGGTGGACGCTCGGGTGACAGGAAGTGCAGTTGCCCTTGCCGGGGTTGTTGAACAGCGCGAGCCCATTCAACTCGCGATCGGACAGCTTCACCTTGCCATCGACGTATGCGTCGAACTTGCTGGTGAACGGCTCGAATTCTTCGACATCCTCGGTTTCATAGGCGGCGATCGCAGTTCCCATGTTGGTCAGGGTCTGGTTTGGGTCGCCGAAGGAATCCGTGGCAAAGGCCTTCATGTACAGCCGCAGGGTGTCCGGCGAGATTTTGAGCCGGCTGACGACCTCCGCGGCGTCCTGGTTGGCCATTTCAAACGGAGTCACGAAGGGCTCGATCGCCTGCGCGGCCAGCGTCGATGAGCGACCATCGCGGAAGAATCCGCCGCTGGCGGCGCCATCGTCGAGCGAGAACGCCGGCGTGAAGGCGGCATACATCAGGGACGGCGCATTGCGAAAACCCGGCTCATCCATGTTGACACCGCCCAGGGGTACCGGGAGTCCCTTATCGACCGCCGGGTCGGCGGTGAACGCGCGCGATTTGACATGGCAGGTGGCGCAGGACTGTTGCCCCGAAGCCGAGAGACTTTGGTCGTTGAACAGCGCCTCGCCGGCAACCGCGGCATCGGACATCGCCTGGACGGTTGGCGCGGACGGAGTCTCGCTGCTACCGCCGCACGCCGATAGTGTCACCGATGCAACGAGGACGAGGCCCAGCGCGTAACCGCGAGTCTTGTTGTTGTTCGAGACCATACCCTGCGCACAACCTGAGACGGATCGCACGATTCATGCGAAGGGGAATCGTACTGAGAGTGATTCTCATTAGCAAGCGACGTAGCAATACGTGTTGCAGAGGCGCGACGGCGCGCTGTCGGTTTCCCCTAAAGAGGGGTACTGAGGACTGTAAACAGGGAACTGGGGCCTTAAAGAGGGAACTGGTACCTGAATTGGGGTGGACTTCTCAGTGAGTGAAGCGGGCCCGCTGGTAGCGGGCCGGTTGCAGGATTCGCGCATTGAAAGTGCGCAGCGGTTGGCGCGGGGGTTTTATCCGATGGACGCCTGGCTCGGGCGCGCGGATGGGCGTGTTTCCCAACAACCGCAACAGTGCGCGAACCCGTTCATCCAGGCTCCAGCCCGGCCTCTGAAGTGCGAGGCGGGGATGGCTGCTCGCAGCACCAGCGGGGATGTTTCCCCTCGGACTGCGGTGCGGCAGATACACTCCGGTGCCCTGATAGAAGGCGGCGCTCGCCCATACCAACCATCGGCTCAGCCACTGCCGGGTCATCTGCGCGGTGGGGCTGTGGGGCCAGAGTGAGCAGGCGGGTTTGGTGGCGTGGGCACACCGCCATCCAACCGATCATCCAGGGCAGACGCAGATAAGGCCGGGCGTCCTCGGCGAGGCACCGAGTGCACACCGCCAGGTGATGCAGGTGCCGCAGGGGGTGATCCGCAAACCGAAGGCCACTCAGACGCTCGTGGCTCTCGTCGTCCTGGATCACCGGTGGCCACGCGCTGAAAGTCATGCACCGCAGTCGTTCAACCCGGATGTGGGTGCGGCGGCTGATCTGCTGTAAAAGCTCTGGCGCTGCCCGATGCCACCAGTGCGGATCCTCGGCGCGGGCCTGGATCTGGAAGGCGTGTTGTGTGAGCGCCTGCGTGGAGACATCCAACTGGGCTGCCAAACGCAGCAGCCACGATATCAACGCCTCCTCGGGAGCCGGTTGCACATACAGCGGCAGGGGTGGCGGCCCGGCACGAGCCGCTGCGGACTTCGAAGGGATCAGCTCGAGGCCATCAAACGACAACACGGCGACGCTGGGACGGGGAAATAAAGCGGATCTCATCGATGAGCGCGGCACTGATGGCCTCGGCGCCCGAGGTCACGGCCCGCACGGCCGCCCGCTGCACGATCGAGACCATCTCCCCGAGAATGCCTTCAGCAGCACAGAAGATCTTCTCAGCCAGCGCCGGGGTGGCCAGTTGTGAGGCCCGACGCAGCGGCAGCACCGCTTCCAAGGTGCTCAGCAGTTGCCGGTACTCCTCGGTGTCGCCCCAGGGCGGCAGGCCGATCGGCTCAAATCGGTTGGCAAGTTGGTCATCACTGTGTATTGCGTGCAAGGCTTCCGCGGTTCCGACGGCCACCAACGGGATTTGCAGCTCATTACCGAGCCAACGCAGCAGGTTCAACAGACGGCGCTGCTGAAGGCGTGATCCTGACAAGAGGTTGTGGACATCGTCGATGACGAGCAAACGCACGCTCGTGAGTCGCATCATCCGCAGGGCGATCTCCTGACGCTTGGCCACCCGATCGCACAGCGCGTGGGGGAATCCGATCTCATCGAGGATCGCGCCGAAGAATCGGCACTCATCGGGTCCGGTGGGCATCTGCACCTTGAGAACCGGAATGCGGGCGGTCCCGTCCTCGGTGCTGCTCGCCACCCTGGGTGGATGAGAGCGCCGAAATTTTTCAACCACCATCGACTTGCCGTTGTTGGTCGGACCGACCAACAACAAGTTGGGCATGCGTATACGCTTGGGGAAGCTGAGTAAATCCTCCATGGCGGATAAGGCGGCCTCGGCCCGCGCATAGGTAATCCAGCGATCGGTGCGGATGCGGCGTACCCGGGACGGATTGTCCTCCTCAGCCACAGCCCGCATCGCACAATGCAGGTGCGAGTAGTCTGCGCTCACGACCACTCCTCCACCGGGAGCATCCGCTCCCAGGGTTGGCGCGTGTCCTGCTCGTGTTCATCGAGCATCGAGGGGGCTTGGGCCGCAGCTGAAGGGGCGCGCGCGCGCTCCAACACTCCACCTCGAATGAGCTGCCAATGTCGCTCGCGTCGACGGCGGGCGACTTTGCTCTGCCGGGAGGCCTCCTGCGCAATCGTGCGCATGTTCTCGAGAGCGCGAAAGATCGCCGCTTCATCTACGTGCGCACGTCCTTGCGCGCGCAAGCGATCGAGCGCCAAACGATGCTCCCACAGACTGATCGGTGGGCGGTGCAGATCCCGATAACTCACATCGTAGTATTGGCCATCCGGAGCCAACAGATAGATCCGACTCAAATCACGCGGGTCATAGCGCACGATCATCTTCTGTGCTCGGCCGATCCACACCGAGAGCGCATCGGACCAATAATGGATCGAGTGAAGCGAGATCCCTTCACGGCGCACGAGCCGGCGTTGCAGGGGAAGGAAATCGATCAAGAATCGTCGTCGATCCACCACGGCGGTGGGCTCGCCGCGTCCGGGTGTGCGCTCATCGCCGAGGATGCCCCGCTGCCAGGCGGCCACCGGTGGCATCCGAAGCGCACTATGCAGGGTGTTGTGATACTCGCCCGCAATCGCATGAACCAGCCAGCGTTGTAACTCCTCCAGTGTCATCGCCGAGCTCTTCTGAGGGTCCAGATCGCCTTTGATGCGTGTGTTGGAGAAGGTGGTGCCGGGTAGCAGATGAACCTTGCCCATCACCGTGCCGATCAGACGCTCGATGTGACCTCCGTAGTGCGGTGTCGCTACGGGGCGATAATCGATGCCGATGCCATATTGCTGGCAGCCGCGGCGCAACGCTTCGCAACGGAACTCCCGTGCATTATCCAGATGGAAACGCTCCGGGATGCCGCCCATCGGCCAACTCACCTCGATACCGAGGGAGGCAAGCCAGGGCTCTTTCGGCAATGCGGCATGCGCGATGCACAGCGCGACCGAGGTGGCTGAAGGCGGCTCCAAGGACAGATAGAACCCTGGAACACAGCGGGAGTGCACATCGATGGCGAGTGTGAGCCAGGGTCTTTGTATCGGCTCGCGCGTGATCGAATCGACCACGATGACATCCACCAGCGTGTGATCGATCTGCACCAGCGACAGCGGCCAGGGAGCCTCGAGCGATCCGGTGACCGGGCCGAAGCGGTCGCGCGCAGCCTTGCGTCCTTCGCGCCGCGCGAGAATCTCGGAGGCAGGCCGCCCCCGCAGCCGCCGTCGCACGGCCTTGGCACTGGGACACCGCAGACCTAACACCCGGCAACGCCGATGCACCTCAGCAACCAGGACCGTGATGCGAGGCTTCTGCCGTGTGAGATAGACCTCATCGATGGCTGTTTGCATCACCTCTTCCACCATCGTGGCTAAACGACGCTCCCCCTGTTTGCGTCCTCGGCGTGCGGGCAACAGGCTCGTCAGTCGCGGCTCGGCCTCGTATCGCTTCAGCAATCGATAGGCATGCGTCACGCTCAACTGCAGCTGCCGCGCCGCCTGCTGTACGCTCGAACGTGTACGATCGGCCGCTGCGGCCAAGGGCTGGATGATCTCGAAACGGCGGCGAGCTTCTTGCCAGTCCTGTGGTGACACCTCGGTCAACTCCGGACTGACTCTCGCTCCTGTCATGGCAGCGCGAGCCGTGTACGAAGTTCGATGGGGACGGTCAGATCAACGCGCAACTCGCCTCGCGCAATCATCCGCCACAGCGCACCCAGCACAGCTGCGCGTGGCTCGGGCACTGCTGCCGCGAGCGCTCCGAAGGTGGGATCGGGCAGGCAGGCCAAGGCGTTGCGAAGTTGATCGGCGAGCGCGCGATCCAGAGGCGCTGCGCGAAGCGGTAGTAAGCGCCTCGCGTTCTCGAGTGCAGCGCAGCGAATGGATCGCTCGGTGGCAATCCGAAATGAGGTCTGTCGTTCCCGCGCCCACTCTCGCGCAGCGAGAAATGCCGGCCGCCACTGCCGCCACTTCTCGCGCAGGTCCGCCCGATACTTGACCTCGATGAGCTGCGAGCGGCCATCGTTGCAATGAACCAGAAAATCGGGCGTATAGCGGCGCAAGGTGGCGCCATCGAAAAAGCACAGCGTGACCGGCTGAGAGATGATCTGGGCCGATGCGTCGATGAAGCAGGTGAGAGTGACAAAGTCGCGTTCCAGCGCGCTCTCGTGTTCTGTCACTCCTGAAACAGGAGACGTCTGGAAACCGATGATGTGCGAACGGCGACTGAAGGGGGATGCGCCTCATGCCGCGCACGAGTCAAACCCAATTGAGCAGGCAAACAACACCACTGTGCTGCGCAGTCCCCTTAACAAAGGGCCAGTCCCCTATTTACGGGACACCACTCAAACTCCTAAGTCCTTATTTTTACTCTAAAGCAGCCTCACGTCCAGTTCCCTCTTTAAGGGAAACTGACACGCGCACCCGTGTTCCTCCAAATACGCTACGGTTGTGGTCCTGAGCTCAACGCGCCCTCGAGGAGGACAATCGAAATGGCCACATGGCGTACTCGGAATTCGCTTCGCCACGGACTTCTGTCTACTGTTGCGTGCACTTTGCTCGGATGCCCTGTAGGCGGTACTCGTGCCGCCTCGGACGGGTCGGTCCAGGCAGCAGTTGGCCCTTCAGCGCCCGGAAGAGCCGCAGCGTCGCTACACGAGACGCTCGATGCAGAGTGGGAATGGCGGTTGGCGCAATTCCCCGAGAGCGCGACTGAAGACGGTGATCACCGCTACGACGACCGACTGACGGATCGTTCGCCAGCCGCGGTCGCGCAACGGCGCAAACATCACCGCCAGTTTCTCGCCGCCGTTCGCGCTATCGACCCCAATGCCCTGGAGGGAGAGGATCGCCTGTCGTGGGACATCTTTTCCTACTTCGCCGACCTCGCGGTGCGCGAGGATGAGCTGCTGCTGTCCATGGCGTCCGGCTCCGCCGCGCCCTGGTCGTCTGATGACTCACCGTTCCAGGTGAATCAGATGCAAGGCATCCAGTTTGAGCTACCCATGCTCGTGCGCTCGACCCGCTTCGAATCGGTGGAGGATTACACGCGCTATCTCTCGCGCCTGCGCGCTATCCCGCCGAGCCTGGAGCAACTCGAGGGCGTGCTGGATGCCGGACGCGTTGCCCATGTCACACCGCCGCGGGTCGCTCTGTCGCGCCTGCCCGGCCAATTCGCCTCACTCGTGGATCCGGATCTGGATCGCAATCCACTCTTCGCACCCTTCCTGAAGTTTCCCGACGGGGTCCCTTCTGAGCGTCGCACGGCGCTCGCACAGTCCGCAGAGCAACTTCTTCACACCCGTGTCCTTCCGTCGATCACGCGATTCCGGGACTATCTCGCCCAAACCTGGATTCCCGCGACGAGGCCAACCTTGGCGGCGAGCGATTTGCCGCGGGGACCGGAGTACTACGCCCTGGCGATCGAGCGCTCCACGACCTCGCGCAAGACGCCGCGCGAGCTGCACGAGTTGGGACTGAAGGAAGTGGCCCGCATCGACCAGGCGATGCAGGACGTGATCAAGCAGGTAGGCTTCTCCGGAACACCGGCCGAGTTCGGCACCTTCCTACGCACCGACCCGCGGTTTCAATTCAAGAGCGCCGATGAAGAACTGATTGCGCTGCGGGACCTGGCGAAGCGAGTCGATGCGCAGCTGCCCAGCCTGTTCGCTGTCCTGCCGCGCCTGCCCTATGGAGTGCGCAGCATGCCGCCTGAGGAAGGCAACAATGCGCCTCATTATCTGGCTGGCGCGATCGACGGCAGCCGGGCGGGCTACTTCGAAGCCAACACCAACAATCTCGCCGCGTGGCCGCGCTGGTCCATCGAGGCGCTGTTCCTGCACGAAGGCGTTCCGGGCCACCACCTGCAAATCGCGCGGAGCCAGGAGATCTCGGCTCTGCCGATGCTCCGGCGCCGCAACGGCAACTATGCGTTCAACGAGGGATGGGCACTGTACGCCGAGGGCCTCGGACAGGAGCTGGGAATCTACGCCGATCCCTACACGTGGTTCGGGCGGCTATCCCTCAACTCCTTGCGGGCTTGTCGTCTCGTCGTCGACACCGGTTTGCACAGTCTCGAGTGGTCACGCGCCCAGGCTATTGACTACCTGATCGCGCATGCCCACGTCGACCCCGGCTTCGCAGCGGCCGAAGTGGATCGCTATCTGGCGTGGCCCGGGCAGGCGGACTCCTACGAGGTCGGCGAGCATGAGATTCTCGCACTGCGCGACCGGGCCAGGGCGGAGCTCGGCATACGCTTCGACATCCGCAAGTTCCACAACGCAGTCATCGATCACGGCTCCCTCCCTCTGCCCGTACTCGATCAGGTGATCGCGGCCTGGATCGACGCGCAGCGTTCAGGCTCGGCTGGTTGAGCCGGAAGGTTCCCCGGGCGCGCGCGGCGTCCGGGGAACCCTGCCCTCTTTAGGCCTTCGGCGGCGGCGGAACGCCTTCCGCGCGATCGATCTGGCGCCAGCCGCGCGGCAACACTGCGCCGCGCTGGGCCCGCTCGCCCTTGAATTCCTTCAGCTCTGACCAGCTGAAAGTCTTCTGCTTCTCGCCTGACCACAGCACGAGAGTGCCGCTCGGCGGGACCACGGCAACGGCGGTCAACACTTCCTCCCTCGAAGCCGCCTTCTTGGTGGGGATATCAAACAGCTTGTTGCCCTTGCCCTTTGGCATCTCGGGCACATCCGCCACCTTGAATGCAAGCATCTTGCCTTCGCTGTTGATCACCAACACGAGCGAATCCGGCGTCGGCACGAAGGCCGGCGGCAGCACATGCGAGTTATCAGGGACATTGAGCACGGTCTTGCCGGCGCGCCGGTCCGTGATCAACTCCTTGAGGCGGACTGTAAATCCATAGCCCGCATCGCTGGCTAGCAGATACAGGTCCTCAGCCTCACCCATGATCACGCCCGCAAACTTCGCCCCGTCAGGCGGATTCAACCGCCCTGACAATGGCTCGCCATTACCGCGAGCGGATGGCAACGAATGCGCCGGCAACGAATACGTCCGCCCTGTGCTGTCCACAAAGATCGCCTGCTGCAAGCTTTGTCCGCGCGCAACACTCTGGAACGCATCGCCGCCCTTATAGGACAAGCTGCGCGGATCGATCTCGTGCCCCTTCGCCTGGCGCACAAAGCCGCCCGTGGACAACACGACCGTCACCGGCTCTTTCGCGATCAGCGACGTCTCATCAATCGCCACCGCCGCTTCACGCTCGACGATCTTGGTCCTGCGCGCGTCGCCGTGTTTCTCCGCGTCGGCCTCAATCTCCTTCGCCACCAGCTTCTTCAACCTGGACTTGCTGGCGAGCGTGGCTTCGAGGTTCTCGGCTTCCGCCTTCAGCTCCTTCTGCTCCTCGCGGATCTTCATCTCTTCGAGCTTGGCCAGGTGGCGCAAGCGCGTATTGAGAATCTCTTCCGCCTGCTCGTCCGAGAGCTTGAAACGCTTCATCAGGACGGGCTTGGGCTCGTCCTCGCGGCGGATGATCCTGATGACCTCGTCGAGGTTCAGGTAGGCAATCATCAAACCTTCGAGGATATGCAGCCGCTTCCTGACCTTGTCGAGGCGGTGCTGCAGACGCCGGGTAACTGTCGTGATGCGGAACTCGAGCCATCCGCTCAGGACGTCCCTCAATCCCATCACTTTCGGCCGACCATCCAGCCCGATGATGTTGAGATTGACCCGATAGCCGCGCTCCAGATCCGTGGTCGCGAACAGGTGGTTCATCACCTCGACGAGATCAACACGGTTCGAGCGTGGGATGATGACGAGGCGAGTCGCATTCTCGTGATCGGACTCGTCACGGATGTCATCGATCATCGGCAGTTTTTTCGATCGGATCTGCTC
>Ga0207703_10000512_pt1 | contig 40214 bp, 33 predicted proteins | sample KBSSwiS12_FD_184304 | JGI IMG/M metagenome (GOLD analysis project Ga0207703, IMG submission 184304) | Switchgrass rhizosphere microbial communities from Kellogg Biological Station, Michigan, USA - KBS Switchgrass S1-2 (SPAdes) (version 2) | ecosystem: Host-associated > Plants > Roots >... | reverse complement strand
CTTGAACCCATAGGCGCGGGCCAGTGCGAATTGCACGTCCGCGAGTTTGATAGCTTCCGTGGACGGGCCGCGGGCTGAGGCGCTCCTGGCTGAGGCGCCCCCATGAAAATCAACAAACGCAACTGCCTGCTCGTCGCCGGCGGCGGCGCGCTTCTTCAGGGATTTGGCTTCCTCGCGCAGGTGCGCGAGATCGGCAGACCGGGGCAGGGTACGGAACATAAACGACCTCCAATGATGCCCGGTGTCCGCCGTGCTGGGCTGGAAGATCGTTAATGACTCAATGAGTCGTGTTCGAGCAGAACTGAGTTCCTTTCCGCGGACAGGAGGCTCGCTCGTGAGCCGGACCTCAGTTTACTCCACTCCTGCCGCAGGAGGTCAATGCACCACACGGTAGCGGAACCAATTTACTCCGCCTGGTAACTTCTTATGATTGATCACACGCAGGCCGGCTGCCGCGTTCTTTGGTGTTTTACCCGGGATGTCGCAGATGCCGGTGACCCCTGTGCCCCCGTCGATAATGGGCACGATGACCTGGCTGATCTCATCAATCAGTCCGGCTTTCAGAACGGCCCCATTGAAGGTGCCTCCGCCTTCGAGCATGAGCTTGCGGATGCCCAGTACCTTGCGAATCTTGCGAAGCGCGGTTGTCACATTGACGTGGTCTTTGCCGCAGAAGAGGTATGACACGCCGGCAGCGCGCAGATGCGCGAGGTAATCATTGCTGACCAGCTCGCTCACCAGCAGGACGACGTGGTCACCGTCGACATTGTTGCGCTTGTAGCGCAATACGCCTTTCGAATCGGCGCCGATCGCGAAGCTCTTTGCCTCGGTGTCCGCGAAGTGGTCAACCCGCTCCACGGTTTCTTTGGCCGCCTTCAACTGGAAGGTGCCGTCGGCGAATTCCTTCATGGTGGTTGTCCCTACGACCCAGGCGCCGATTCCGAAGCTGGCCGCGGTGGTCTCAAAGAGCTTTGAGGTCCTGGCGCCGGCGGGAAGGCGGTTCCAGCGGCTGGCGAGAATGCGTCCGTCGATCGAAGTGCACATGTGGCAGATGACGTAGGGCTTCATTGGATTCCTTCGGTAGCTTCCGCGGTCCGTGCGTCGCAATGAAAGTGCCCGATATGTTCACATACCGATCGCTTCTTGGCAGGGCGGTTCCCGATTTGGAAGACTGTCCGGGACTCGTTGCGCCTGCAAGGGATCCGCCTTGAAAAAAGCAATTTACGTGATCGGCCTGGTGGTTCTGGGCGGCGCTCTCATCATCCAATCGTTCTGGGGCTAGTTTCCATAAACCGGCTTTTTCCGTGATGGGGGCCGCCTCTGTCCCGTATTGCATTGCGCAAAACTGTGGAATGGCGCGGCGGCACTTCTCGAGCTGCGCAGTAAGCTCCCGCCTTCAAACGTGTGGGCAGGAGCAGCCATGTTTAAGCGTGCCTTCGTCGCTGTTGCGATCTTCCTTTTCAGCCTGACACCGGTCATTGCCGCGAGCCCAGGGGCTCCCAGCCGCAATGAGGTGATCGCGCAGGTCAACAAGGCGGTCGAGTTCTATCGCTCGAATGGCCGCGAGAAGACGCTCGCCGAATTGAACCGGCGTGATGGTGCGTTCGCGCAGGGCATGGATTACGTGGACGTGCATGATCTGAACGGCGTCTGCCTGGCTCACCCGAAATCGCCTGATGTGGTGGGACAGAATCGTCTCGAAGTCGCCGATATGCATGGGAAGCATTTCATCAAGGAAATCGTGGATGCGGCGAAGACGCACCCGGATGGCTGGGTGACGTACATGCGGGAAAACCCGAACAACGGGGAGGTCGAGCACAAGATCGCCTACTGGGCGGTGCATGACGGCCTGATCTTCAAAGCTGGTACGTACGAGTAACCGCCCGTCGGAAGCCGTCGTCGCTACAATGCGGCGATGCTTTCACGCACCAGCCTGCTGATTCTTGCCCTGGTCGGATTGCCCGCGCAGGCGACCGTACCGGCCTACTACTACGAGCTCGTCAAGACCTATCCCCACGATACCGGGGCTTTCACCGAAGGTCTGTTCTATCTGAACGGCTTTCTATACGAGAGCACCGGCCTCGAAGGTCAGTCTTCCATCCGCAAGGTAAAGCTGGAAACCGGCGAGGTCGTCCAGAAAGTGGATGTCCCTTCGCAGTATTTCGGCGAAGGCATCGTGAACTGGAAGAGCCACCTGGTCAGTCTCACATGGAAGAGCCAGGTTGGGTTTGTCTACGATCTGAATGCCCTGAAGATGCAACGGCGCTTTAACTACAAGGGCGAAGGATGGGCGATCACGCAGGACGGTAAGCGGCTCATCATGAGCGATGGCACGCCGGATCTGCGCTTCCTGGACCCGGACACTCTGAAGGAGACCGGGCGCATCACCGTAACGTATGACGGTCAACCGGTCCCCCAGGTCAACGAGTTGGAATGGGTCAAGGGCAGGATCTATGCCAACGTCTGGCACACCAACATGCTGATCATGATTGATCCCGCGCGGGGGGATATCACGGGGGTCGTTGATCTGAGCACGCTGATGCCCAACAGCGAACGGCCGCCTGGGCCTGAAAGCGTTCTGAACGGTATTGCCTATGATGCCGGCCATGACCGGCTGTTTGTGACGGGGAAGAATTGGCCCAAGTTGTTTGAGATTCGCATATTGCCGGCGGGGCAGCTGCCTCGGCGTCAATAGCACGGCCAGCGCCGCCCTGTCATTGATGTCAGGGCGAGCACGTCACGTGATCTCAACGCGGTGGGTTGAAGACCGAGGGCAGGTCTGGTGCAACGATGGCGCGCTCGAACCAGTGCTCGAGGGTCACCAGCTCGGCCCCGCGGATGCGTTCCTGCCAGGATGGCGCCACCTCACCGAATCTCCCCACCAGGAGAGTGATCAGTGCCTCCGATTTTCCCTCTATCTTTCCTTCTGCTTTTCCCTCCGCTTTTCCCGCGGCCTTGCCCTTGGCTTCGCCTTCGGCCTTGCCCTCGGCGAACCATTGCTTCTCCCAGGCTCTGAATGTATCCACAAGCATCGTCTTATCCTCCAACAAGTTACCGGGCCCCGATAAACTCATCCCGAGCTGCACGCACGACTCGCGAATCAACTCGGTGAACAACCCTCGCAACCGCTCGTATCCTGGGTGCCGCCGGAACCAGCCAATCAGCTCATTCACCATCGCTTTGTGCTCATCGGGCGAATGGGGCTGTTCGAGGCGAAACAGCAATGCCACCAGGCTCGGGCGGCGTGCCAGTTCGTCTTTGGGAAAACTTCCCACGTCTAACAAACGGTAGCGCACCTGGGGTTGCCAGGGCCACAGACTCGAGTCGGGGGAGAGTGCAATCAGTTCACTGGTCATTGGCGCCGCGTTCCAGCGTTGCGCGCCGTTGTAGAGCACCAGCAAAAGCAGCGGGGGTAGCCGCGCACCGGATCGAAGTCGCCGCTCGTCAATCACCTGTTGCCAGAGCAGACCCGCTGCAGTCCGCGGAAATCCAAGCCGGCTGTGAGCTCGCACGGAACAAACTCGCGCACGAGCCCTTCCACCATATGAGGATGGGCAAACAGCCGGTGATACAGCGAGTCCGAGTCTGGCATGAGTGGGATGCATAGGCGCTGGATGGAAGCTGACATCTCAACGCGCGCCGACTGTGAAGGCAACTATGCATTCGGAATGAAAAGACACAGATATGAAGAGGCAGGATGCTGGCCAGCCGGCCGACCACGGTAGATCCGGATCAGTTCAGGTCGCGGCGCACCGGCCGCTTCAACTGCCGTGCCAACATCTGCTCCAGCTGTTCGGCCGGCACCGGCCGCGAGTGCAGGAACCCCTGCGACTGGTTGCACTTCAACTTGCGCAGCAGGTTGAGCTGCTCTTCCGTCTCGACGCCTTCGGCGATGGCAATCAGGTTGAATGCCGAGGCGAGGCCGATGATGCTGGAGACGAGCGTGCCGCTCGCCGGGTCTTCGGGTAAGCCGCTGATAAAAGACCGGTCGATCTTCAACAGATCGACCGGTAACTTGGACAACAGGCCAAGTGACGAATATCCAGTTCCGAAATCGTCAATGGCCACCCGCATGCCGGCGGTTCGCAGTTCGCGCAGCTTGCGGCTCGCTCCCTCAACATCGTGCAACAATCCGGTCTCGGTGATTTCGATATCCAGCCCGTAGCCGCCGTTGTTACAGGCACTGGCCGCGGCCAGGCAGTTTTCCACGAACGTACGGCGGCGGATCTGTTGGGCTGACACGTTCACAGCAATGCGCAACGGGCCCAGCCCCATTCGCGTCCAACGCTTGCAATCCTCGGCAGCCTTGCGCAGGACCCAGTCGCCCACGGCGACAATCATCCCGGACGATTCGAGCACGGGCAGGAATCGGCCAGGCAGAGTCAGGCCCGCCTGGGGGTCATTCCAACGCAACAGGGCTTCCACGCCATCGATACGGCCAGTCGAGATATTGATCTGCGGCTGGTAGTGCAGGACAAACTGATCCTCATCCAACGCGCCACGCAGGCTGTGCTCCAGGGCCAGGCGTTCCGCGAGCTCGCTGTGCATTTCAACCTGGTAGTGCAGATAGGGCTCGCCGGACTCCTTGGCTCGCTTCAATGCTGCTTCAGCGCGCTGAGTCAGAGTGCTGGCGTCCTCACCGTCTACGGGATAACGCGCAATACCTGACTTGAAGGACGCCCGGATCGAACGCCCTTCAATCTTGAACACATCCTTGAATACGGTGCTCTCGAGGAAAGTGGTGACACTCTCGGGCGACGATTCATCCTGAGGAAGTACGAGCACGAACGTGCCACCACCCAGATAACCCACCCGCGTATCCTCGGAGAGGTGATGTTTCAACTGCTCTGCGACTCGTTGCAGCAACAGATCGCCCACGTGACGACCAAAAGTATCGTTCACGTTGCTCAGGTGCATGACATCGAACGCAACGACGGTCGGATTCCCCTCCGGCTCGGAGCGGTAGCGCAACGCCTCATCCAGGCGCTCGCAGAAGAGAGCGCGCTTGGCAAGGCCCGTCATCGCATCGAAGTATGCGAGGTACTGGGCCGTCGTTTCTTTCTGCCGGTATTGAAGAGCAAATGACAGGTTGGAAACCATATCCTGTAACAACAGGAGCTCTTCATCTCCGAGGTGATCTGTCTCGCGGGACGCAAGTGACAGCACGCCAATGCGCGCGCCATTGACACTGAACGGCAACGCCACCACCGACTTGAAGCCTTCCGCCAGCATCTGTTCGCGACGGGCCACCGGCGGTTCCGATTTGGTCAGGTCAGTGGTAGCCGTAATCTCACCCGTCCGCAAAGCCCTGGCGACCAGGCTGCCGTCCGGCTCAGTGCCATCGCCAATCGGAAAGACTACGTCACGACTGTCAGTGTCAGCACTCAGGCCGAGCTGATACCAGGCCACCGCGCGACTTCCATCGGGCTCGACCAGTGAGATCATCACATCCTCGTAACCACCGACCTGCAATGCCAGCCGGCAGGCCTCCCGCAGCAGGGCATCCCGCTCGCGGATCCTGACCACCGCGGCGTTGATCCCGCTCTGCATTTGCAACATGCGGGTCAGCCGGAGAATCCGTTCCTGTTGATGTTTGCGCTCCGTGACATCTCTATGGGTGCCGCGATAGCCCGACACCGCGCCATCCGGTCCCACGAGCGCGAGCAGATTGCCCTCCAGCCAGCGCGCTTCGCCGCCGGAGTGCTCCCAGCGGCTGAGGATTCCTGTTGCAGTGCGGCTGTCGGGAGAGAGCGCGTCCAGGGCATCCACAAATGACTCGCGTTCACTCTCCAGGAGCAGCGCGTCAACCGGTTGACCCAGGACCTGACCGACCTGCCGACCCAGCATCCCGCGGACGGATTCGCTGCTGAAGACAAACCGCCGGTCGGCATCCAGCTCCCATATCCAGTCCTGAGACGTGTCGACAATGTCCCGCAGGCGTTGTTCGCTTTCCCGGATCTGGCGCTCGGCGATCCGGCGCCGCGCGCGTTCACTGACTTCGCGCAGGGCACGGCGTACGGCCGGCACGAGTCGCGCGGGGTTGGACTTCAGGACGTAATCGACCGCGCCCTTGCGCAGTGCCTCAATGGCCCGTTCCTCGCCTATCGTTCCCGAGAGGAATATGAAAGGGACATCCGGTGCCTCGGAGGTGGCGATCTCCAAAGCGGTGAGCCCGTCGAACTGGGGCAACGAGAAATCGGAAAGGATGATGTGCGGGCGAAACCGATTCAGTGCTGTTCGAAAGCTCGGCTCGGAATCCGCCCGGATGTGGACGCAGCGGATTCCTCCGCGAGCGAGCTGATGAATAGCAAGATCGGAGTCGACGCTGACGTCTTCGACGATCAGCACACGCAAGCCGTGCAGCTCCAAGTTGCGCGACACTCCTGTCTGACACTCGATGGATTGATACAGGCAGCCGGGATGCGCTGTGTCCAAAGACAGCCGCGCGAGCCTGGCAGACCCGGTTTGGGGTTGTACTTGTTCGAGTTACTGCAGGCAGGGGGCTGAATATCTCAGCCTCGGGCGCAAATTAATCTTCAGAGATATTGCGGAAGTCGACGCCGAGGGAGCGCAGCTTGCGATACAGGTGGGTGCGTTCCATCCCGACCCGCTTGGCAAGCTGGCCTACCTTACCATTACATAACAGAAGCTGTTGCTGTAGATAGGCGCGCTCGAACTGCTCGCGTGCCTCACGCAGTGGTAACGCCAGCAGGTCCTGCTTGACCAGGGGCTCCCCGGGAGGGGCCTGGACAGCGAGTTCGCGCTCGATCTCCTCGAGCCGGATCTCTTCCGCACCCCCCTGGATCAACAGTCGGTGGACGAGATTCTTGAGCTCGCGAACGTTATCCGGCCATGGATAGTTACGCAGACGGTTCTGGGCGGCCACGCTGAACCGTCGGAACTGCAACCCTTCATTATCAACCAGTCGATCGACGTAATGGCGCAGGAGCTCCGGGACGTCCTCCGCGTAGTCGCGAAGGGGCGGAACGCGCACGATCAACATGTTGAGATGGGCCAACAGATCCCGCCGGAACGAGTCGGTGCCCGCGCGGTTTTCGACACCCGGCTGAGCGGACGACAGTACCCGCGCGGCCAACCGCACCGGTTCGGTGCCACCCAGGCGCATGAACTGCCCGGACTCGAGGACGCCTACCAGCAGGCGCTGAGCCGTCGGCGGCAGGTCCTCGATCTCGTGAATAAACAGTGTGCCCTCGCCCGCCTCTTCCAGCAGGCCGATCTGCTTCGTGCCGTTCTCTTCCTTGCCGAACAGACGGACTTCGACATCCACTTCACGCAGGCTGCTGGCCAGCAGAGTGATGAAAGGATGATTGGCACGGGGGCTGCGCTCATGGAGATAGCGGGCAAAGGCTTCGCGACCGGACCCCGGCTCACCAGTCAACAATACGGAGGATGGATTGGCGGCGATCTGCTGCAACTCCGTGCGCAGTTGTTGCATCTGTTTGCTTTTCCCGACCGGGACCATCAGGGCCGGTGCGAGCAACTTGCCCGACTGCCGCTTGCGCTTGCCCGCATCCAGCGCACGTTCGACGGTCCGGAGCAGCTTCGCGAGGGACAGCGGCTTCTCCACGAAATCGAATGCACCCAGACGGGTCGCCTCGACGGCGGTTTCCACGGTGCCGTGCCCTGACATCATGACGACAGGGCAGCCATCAGAGGTCGAAGCAGACCACTCACGAAGCAGGGTGATGCCATCAACATCAGGCATCCAGATATCGAGCAACACGAGATCCGGAGTCTGACGCGCGCGCGAGGCACGTGCCTGCACAGCGTTTGCGGCTACGTCGACCTCGTAGCCTTCCTCGGAAAGGATTTCCTTCAGAAGACCACGGATATCGGCCTCGTCGTCAACCACCAGGATGTGCGGAATAGTCATGCCTTTCCCTCCTCACCGCTGCTCACGCTCTGCTTCGTCTGTTGAAAGCGTCCGGGCCGCGCGGGCTGCGACGCTTTCAACCCGTGGACAAAAGGCGGGGCTTTTGTCCACTGCGAGCACCCCCCGCCGCCGATCGTGTGCTGTCTTTCACCGGTAACACGACGCGCACACGTGCGCCGCCCTCGGGTCGATTGTCCGCATCGATCCGGCCGCCATGCTCTTCAACGATCTTCTTCACGATGGCGAGCCCCAGACCGGTCCCCTTCGGCTTGCTCGTGACATAGGGGTCAAAGACCCGTCCGAGCAGCTCCCGCTGGAATCCCGGGCCATTGTCACACACGGTGAGCACCGCGTACGAAGCATCGCCCCCGGATTCGAGCCGGCTGGCGATTTCGAGAGTGGGCGAATTGACCCCATCGAGCGACTCGAGTGCATTCGTCACCAGGTTGTTGAGGATCTGCCGGATGCGTCCCCGGTCGGCCTCGATGCCTTCGATACTCTCATCGAGGTCCAGCCGGATGGTGGCACGCGGATCCTGGGAGCGGTACAGGTCCGCGACCTCGGTAACGAGCTGGTTCAAGCTGAAGCGCGTGATTTTCATCTCGGGCGCCCGCGCATATTCACTGAACGCATTGACCATCTGCTGCATGGCCTCTACCTGGGACACGATGGTGCGGGTCGAGCGATCCAGTATCTCCGCATCCCCGGGGCTCATGCTTGCCAAAAACTTCCGCCGCATGCGTTCCGCGGACAATTGAATAGGTGTCAGCGGATTCTTGATCTCGTGCGCGAGCCGTCTCGCTACTTCACCCCACGCTGCATCCCTCTGTGCTGAAAGCAGGGCCGTGATGTCGTCGAACACGATGACGTAGGCCATGTCGGCGCCTTCGCCGGGCATCGGGGTACATGCGCACATCAAAGTCCGGCGGCCGGCGGCCCCCTCGAGTTCCAGTTGCTCACGCCATTCGTCACGCCCGGCGGCGAACCTCACGGCAATGGCCGCAACAAACTGGCCCAAGCGATCATTTCCCGCAGCCAGCTCGGGTAGTGAACGACCCGTTGCGACCCACAGTTCCGTTCCCAGAATGGCGCCCGCCGCCTGGTTGGCCATGCGCACCGTCAGCGTCCGATCCACCGCCAACACCCCGGTCGACAGTCTCGCGAGAATGATCGCCAGCCTTTCGCGCTCGCGTTCCACCGCCTGCTGACTTCGCGTCGCCTCCTCGTGCGCCCGCCGCAGACGCTTAGTCATGTCGTTGAACGAATGAACGAGAAAGCCCATCTCGTCCCGGGACGGGAGCGGAAGTCGAGTACCGAAGTCACCTTTACCCACCGCCCGGGTGCCCGCAATGAGGTCCTGCACCGGCCGCACGAGCCGCTGCGCAAAAAAGATCGCGCCGTAGATAGCGGCGAGCATCGCCAGCAGGAGTACCAACGTCAGTGTGAGCCGGAATCCTGATTTCAAAGCCTCGCGCAGCGCGGCCAGTTCGCCGTACTGAGAATAGGAACGCTGCACTGCTTCGGATAATGCGGATATCTGCGGAGGGACCTGATAGATCGCGACGACGTAACGTGTGTCGGACTTGCCCGATGCCGGTGCGTCACTGAGCGGTGCAGCGGTACGGATGAAGTATTGGCCGTCAGATTGAGGCTCGAGACTGACGTACATGCGGCGCTCCCGGATCTGACGAACCAGATCCGAGGGCGGACGGGACGGCAGTGTCTCGAGTGGATTCTCGACGCTGGCGGCGATGATTCGCTCGTGCTCGCCGAACAGCACGATTTCGAGGCCACTGGTGGCGCGCCGTTCGTTGTCGATCTTCTCCTGGATTTCCCCGGGAGCACTGGTGGCGAGGCTGTGCGCCAGCTCCTCCGTCCGGACGGAATACTCTTTCATGCGCAGGTTCAACGCGGCGCCCGACAACACCAGCGCATCACTCAACCCCTGCTTCACCTCCACCTTGAACCAGCTGTCGATGCCGCGATTCAGGAAGTCGAGCGAGAACAGATACACAATCAGCAAGGGCGCAATCACCAGAGCCCCGAAAATACTGACCGTCCGGGCCGTCAGCCGCGAGCCGGGAACGTGCTCGCGATAGTCCCTGACGAGTTGCCACAACTTCCTCGCCAACAGGACAGTGAGCGCGACCACGCCCGTGATATTGAGCAGCAGGATCCAGGGTTGCAGGCGATCGAACGCGGACGAGTTCTGAACGCTTTTGGCCAGCAGGAGCAGCGCGCCGACGCCAACAGCGCCCCAAAGGAAAACCAGCGCGGGAATTCCCCACGCTTTGCGTCCAGTCTGGCCGTTGTTCAGACCGGGAGAGACCATGAGTACCACTCACTCACACGTCGAAAGTCATCAGTCCAGAAGAAGAGCGCCCGCAGCGAGGCCGGCAACTTTCCCCGTCGCACGCCCGCACGCACGCTGATGAGATAGCTTCCACCATTCAACTGCGGCTCGACCAGTATCGGCCAACTGTCGATGCGTCCCAGATAGTTGATGGCTTCATCCAACGTCGGAAAGTTTTCCTGCTGACCCGTCTTCACATCTCGTACGACGTACCGGTCACTCACTGCGTGATACATCAGTTCACGCCTGAGTGTCAGGTCCACGATGGTGGCGTTGAACCACAATCGGCGCTCCCGTTCGACCCGGGTGTCCAGCTCAAACGTCAGTGTCACGCCATCCCGCAGAGCGTCCTTGATCTGTGGATTGATCGGGTACTCGACCCGGGCGTGAAGTAGAAATACCCCGTTGTCGATGTTCACGTACGCGGAGTGAACCTCGAGGACGCCGTCTAAAGCGTCGGCGTACGCGCCCGTCGCCCACAGGGAAAGCAGGACAAGGAAGGCTCGCAGCGGCCCGGTTCTTGTGAAGAAGGCTGTCATGATCGACGACGGAACAACTTAGCTGTGACCCCTCGCGGCTGTTCAGGTTCCGACGGCCGTTGTCTTTTCGACACAAGCATAATAGAAGCCGTCGGTCCCCGCCTGAGAGCCTGGAACAAGCTGTATCCCTAATTTTCTGTCCAGGGCCCCGGGCGCCAGCGCAACCGCAGGAGGCATGGCCGCAACGCGGGCCGACGGCTCATCCGCCAGCAATCGACCCACCACTTCCTCGTTTTCGGCGGGAAGCACGGAGCAGGTGCAGTAGAGAAGGCGGCCACCCGGCGCCAGCATCCGAAAGGTGGACCTGAGGATCTTTTCCTGGGTGGCAGTAAAGGCCGCGATGTCCGAGGCACGACGCAGCAGCTTGATGTCCGGATGACGGCGGATCACGCCCGTCGATGAGCAGGGAGCATCCACGAGGATGCGGTCGAACAACCGCTCAGAAGACGCTAACGGTTCACGGATGTCCGCGATTTCGACCTGGGCGTTCCGCTTCAACCTTTCCAGGTTTTGACGAATGAGGGCCACGCGGTCCTCATCTAAGTCGACCGCGACCAGATCGAGATCGGGTGTAGATTCCAGCAGGTGTGCCGTCTTGCCCCCGGGAGCCGCGCAGGCATCGAGCACTCGCATTCCCGGCAGAACGTCCAACAGCTTGGCCGCCAGCTGCGCACCAGCATCCTGTACTGATACGACGCCGTCAGCGAACCCGGGCAATTGCGCCACAGCCACTGGATGCTCCAAACGGATAGCCGCGGGAGCCCATTCAATCGCATGAGCGGCGATATCCAGCGCCGCCAGCTCTTCCAGGTAGCTGGCGCGAGTCTTTCTCGAAAGATCCACGCGCAGTACGAGTGGCGGATGCTCGTTGTTAGCTGTCAGGATGCTCTCGTGCTCGTTGGGCCACGCCGTCTCCAACAACTTCACGAGCCATTGTGGATGCGCGGTCCGGCCCGGCAGCTTGCGATCAACCTGTCCTAACAACGTCGCCTTTTCAGCGACAAACCTGCGCAAAACGGCATTGACCAGGCCACTTGCTCTTCCCTGACGGAGGATCCGCGTAGCATCCACCGCAGCATGAGCCGTCGCCTGCGGCACGTTCCTGGAGTATTCGATCTGGTGGGCACTGACGATGAGGAGCGCGCGGATCTCGTTGGGAACGCCATCAGGCCGTGAAAGGAGACGGTCAACAGCGGGCGCCAGACGCAGGAACCAACGAAAGGTCCCGAGTGCAATCGCCCTGACGGCGGCACGCTGCGAAGACTCTTCAAACGCGCGCAGCGCTTCATCCGAGGAGCGACCGTCGAATACCACTGATGAAACTGCTCGCGCGGCGTCCGCTAAAGCCGCGGCGCCGGGAGCCCAACGGGAGCGCTCAGCCAAGTCGACGCCCCGTCAGATCCAGAGTGTTCATCAGATCGCGGGCGGCTACCGGCCGTTTGCCGGGGCGTTGCAGCTCTTTCACAGCGAGCCGGCCATGGCCACAAGCAACAACTATGGAGTCGCCGCGGAGCTCTACGACGCTGCCTGGCGTGTGAACTGCCTCGTGGCTCCCCAGGGAGATAGCCTCGGCGGCGTAGATCCTCAATTGCTCCCCCTCCAACCGCGTTTCCGCAATCGGCCAGGGGTTGAACGCTCGCACCTGCCGCTCAATCTCTGCGGCCGGCCGCGTCCAATCAATCAGCGCCTCCGCCTTGTCAATCTTTGACGCATACGTGAGGCCATCTTCGCGCTGTGGCGTCGAAACAGCTCGATCTTCAGCCAATTGATCCAGAACCTCGACCACTGCCGACGCACCCAGGGCGGCGAGTCGATCATGCAGCGATCCGCCCGTGTCCTGCGGCGAAATAGCGACCTTCCGTTCCAAAAACACCGGTCCTGTATCCAATCCCACATCCATGCGCATGATGCTCACGCCACTTTCCACATCCCCAGCCAGAATCGCTCGCTGGATAGGAGCGGCTCCTCTCCATCGCGGCAGCAGCGAAGCATGGATGTTCACGCACCCCAGCCTGGGAAGCTCCAGGACGGCGCGGGGCAGGATCAGTCCATAGGCGACCACGACGAGCACATCGGGCCGCCACGAGGCCAGCTCCGCCCTGTCGGCCTCGGTTTTGAGCGTGACGGGCTGAGAGACGGGAATCCCGAGCTCGAGGGCAGCGACCTTCACGGGGCTGGCAGCCAACTGCCGCCCCCGGCCTTTGGGCCGGTCAGGCTGCGTGAGCACGCCCACGACGGCGTGGCGCGATCCCACCACGCTCTTGAACGCGGTCAGTGCGAAATCAGGCGTTCCAGCGAACGCGACGCGCAGGGTCACCCCCGGGATCGACGTCACCGAATCGCGGCTTCGCGAGCGCGACTCGCACGCTGCTTGCGCTCTTTCTCCAGCTTTTTCCGAATTCGTTGCCGCTTCAGATCGGAGAGATAGTCCACGAACAGCTTGCCTTCCAGGTGATCCATCTCGTGCTGGATGCACACCGCCATCATTCCTTCGAAGTGGTCCTCGATCGTGGCACCCGTGCGGTCCTGCCAGCGAACCCGGATTTTCGACGCGCGCACCACGCCGTCAAAAATTCCTGGTACCGACAGGCAACCCTCCTCGGTCTCCTCCTCGCCCTCGCGATAGAGAATCTCCGGGTTGATGAACACCCGCGGCTGATCGCGGGAATCGGAAATATCGATGACCAGAACCCGCTTGTGAACGTCGACCTGGGAGGCCGCCAGCCCGATACCTGGAGCTGCATACATGGTCTCGAACATGTCATCGACCAGCCTGCCGAGCTCAGCATCAAATGTCGTCACCGGCTGGGCGCGCGTGCGCAGGCGCTGATCGGGGAATTCCAGGATGGTTCGGATGGCCATAACACTAATTTCCGCTACGTTTTCAATACACTAGAACGGCCGTAAAACCCCCGGCGGGCAACCTCGGCCGTGATCCAGCGCACAAAGTTGACATTAAATCGTGTGCCGGCCCGTCTGCCCAAAGTATAACAACACCGATGCTGGACCTGTTGTGTGTGGGGCCTTGCAGGTCCGCACAGGCTTGCAGCCTGCAGAGGCCTCCAGCGTATCCGCCCGATCGAGGTATCGCAGTGTCAAATAAGATTCCTTCGGTTCGCGAACTGAACGCTGGCCGAAAGCTCCCCGTTGCACCCGCACTCGCCGGGCTCCTGGCGCTAATGACCGTTACCGGCTGCTCCTGGTTCCACCACAAGAGTGATGAACCGGCCGTCGCCGCCCGGGCGTCGACGCCTGAGGTTCCGGACTCGGCCGAGGCCCTCCCGGCCGACGAAATGACTGCCACTGAGGCCGCCACCCGAGGCGCCGGTGCCTCCGCGTCCGCATCCTCAGGGCCGACCACCGTCGACGCTGGCGTGCTGGCGCCGAACGCTCCGAAGAGCTATGTCGTGAAGCGTGGTGACACCCTTTGGGGGATCGCATCCACCTTCCTTCGTGATCCTTGGTTATGGCCTGAGGTCTGGTATATCAACCCCCAGGTCGCCAATCCCCATTTGATCTATCCCGGTGACACGCTCGCGCTGGCATTCGGCAAGGACGGCCGGCCGATCATTCGGCTGGAACAGGGTGGCGCAGCCCGCCTCGACCCCCGTCTGCGCAGCTCACCGCTGGATGGCGCCGTACCGACGATCCCGTATTCAGCGATTTCCGCCTTCCTGTCGCGTCCGTCAGTGCTCACCAAGGAGCAGGTACAGGACTCGCCACACGTTGTTGCATTCCGGGATGAGCACGTAATTGCCGGTACCGGCCATACGGTCTACATCGCCGATCTGAAGGCCGAACCCAACGCCCGCTTCAGCGTCGTCCATGTTGGAGATGCCCTGCGTGATCCCGATGACAACAAGGTGGTTGGTTATCAGGGAATCTACACGGCCACCGCGTTGATCTCGCAGCCTGGTGATCCAACCAAGGCGCTGTTGATCGACACCAGCCGTGAGACCATGCAGGGCGACAAGGTGTTGTCGGCCGACCTGGAAGTGCCGCTGAACTTCATGCTGCGTGCTCCGCGCAACGACGTTCACGGCCGCATCATCTCGGTGGTCGATGGCACGCAGGACATCGGTCAGTATCAGATCGTCGTGATCAACCGCGGCAAGCGCCACGGCATCGATGCGGGCCACGTGCTCGCTGTCGACACCGCCGGCAAGACTGTTCATGACGTCTATGGCAAACAGCCGGCCGCTGCTCGATGGCTCGGCGGTGTGGGCACCTCCTTCTCTCCGAAGGTCAAACTGCCTGATGAGCGTGCCGGCACCGTGCTCATATTCAAATCCTACGACCGCGTGAGCTACGGCCTGATTGTGGGCGCGGCCGACGTCATTCACGTTCAAGACGTCGTCCATAATCCGTAATTCGCGTTAATTTCTCCTGGCTGCCAGAGCGCCATCGCCTCACTAACATGAGGCGATGGATGGTCTTTTCATTCGCGCCGCATTCGCGCGTGCGCCGGGCCTGCGCGCCTCACATGTAGCTGCTCTTCTTGGCGCCGCGGAAGGCGAGCTGACACGCTGCCTGGAACCACAGAGCCTGGCCCGGGTCCGGCTTCCGCCGCAGGCACTCGCCTGGCTGCGCTTTCCCGACACCGTCGAGTTGGAATCCGACCTCAGGTGGATCAGCCACAACCGCGCGCACCTGTTGAGCAGCACCGACCCGGAATATCCGCCGCAGCTTCGCCAACTCGCCGACGCGCCCGCGGCACTGTTTGTACTGGGCGATCTCCAGAAGCTCGCGACGCCCCAGCTGGCAATGGTCGGATCCCGCAGCGCCACCGCGTCCGGGTCCGACACGGCATTTCAATTCGCGGCGCAGCTTGCTCGCGCGGGACTCACCATCACCAGTGGCCTGGCCACCGGGATTGATGCGGCCAGCCATCGGGGCGCCCTGTCCGTCGAACAGGGAATCACGATTGCGGTCTGTGGCACGGGCCTCGACGAGGTCTATCCCATCCAACATAAGGAGCTGGCCGAGCGCATCCGCCAGCACGGCGCGCTGGTGTCGGAGCTGGCACCCCGAACGCCTCCGCGACGGGCCAATTTTCCCCAGCGCAATCGCCTGATCAGTGGCCTGTCCCAGGCCACGCTCGTGGTCGAGGCCAGGCTGCACAGCGGCTCGCTGGGAACGGCCCGGGACGCATGGCGGCACGGCCGGAAAGTGCTCGCCATACCTGGATCGATCACCAGTCCCCTGGCCCGCGGCACACACAAATTGATCCGCGACGGTGCAACCCTCGTGCAGGAGCCCGGAGAGGTGCTGCAGGAGCTGGAAATTTCCCTACCAAATGAAGGATTTAGGTTTAGCCGTAGCACCCGCCGCCGCGGCCTGCCAATGGACAAGGGGTATGAAATGCTGTTAGATGCGGTCGGCTTCGGGCCCGTCGGCGTTGATATTCTGGCGATTCGCACCGGTCTGCCGGGTGAGTTGATCAGCTCAATGTTGCTGGTCCTGGAGCTCGAGGGGCGAATCGCCTCCTACCCTGGCGGCCAGTTTGGCCGCATATCCAGATGATGACCGGCACCGTTCTCGACATCCTGATTTACGTGTTTGACCGCTACATGCTCGACGAGGTACCCGAGGTGCCTGAACGCGAGCATCTGGCGCGCGACCTGGAACGCGTGGGCTTCACCCATGCGAATGTGGAGCGCGCGCTCGATTGGCTGGCCGACCTCGCCTCGGAGCGCGATCGGCCGCCGCTGGCGATCGGACCTATGGCCGGCGCCGCACTGCGGATTTATTCCGATGGCGAGCTGGCGCGGCTGTCCACCGAATGCCGTGGCTTCCTCGTGACCCTGGAGCGGCTCGGCATTCTGTCGCCCCAGCAGCGCGAGATTGTGATTGATCGGATGCTGGCGCTCGATGCCGACGAGCTGGACACGGAACAGTTGAAGTGGGTGGTGTTGATGGTGCTGTCGAGCCAACCCGGGCAGGAGCAGGCGTTTGAGCGTTTGGAGGATCTGGTATCCGATGTCCATCCCAACACGCCGCATTGACCTGTCGGTGCATGCGTTGAGCACCAGGTCCGCGGCTCGTCCGCGGTTTTTTATTTTCAGGAGCCGGCTCCGTAGGTAATGGCAGACAATCTCGTCATAGTCGAATCGCCCGCCAAGGCGAAGACGATCAAGAAGTATCTCGGCAAGGATTTCGAAGTACTCGCATCCTATGGACACGTCCGGGACCTGATCCCGAAGGAAGGCGCCGTCGACCCGGATCACGGGTTCGCCATGCGCTACCAGATGCTCGAGAAGAACGAGCGTCACGTCGATGCCATCGCCAAGACACTCCGCAAGTCAAAGACACTGCTCCTCGCAACCGACCCTGATCGCGAAGGCGAGGCCATTGCCTGGCACCTGAAGGAGCTCCTGCAGGAGCGCGGCGACCTGTCCGGCAAAACCGTTCAACGTGTCGTCTTCTACGAAATCACCAAGAACGCCATTCGGGAGGCCGTGGCGCAACCACGCGACCTGGCGTTGGATCTGGTCAACGCCCAACAGGCCCGGCGCGCGCTGGACTACCTGGTGGGATTCAACTTGTCACCGCTGCTGTGGAAGAAGGTTCGGCAGGGCCTCTCCGCCGGCCGCGTGCAGAGCCCGGCGCTGCGCATGATCTGCGAGCGCGAGGCCGAGATCGCAGCCTTCATTGCTCAGGAATACTGGACGATTGACGGTGAAGGCTCGCACTCGTCACAGAATGTCCCGCTGAAGCTCACGGAGTACAAGGGCGCGAAGGTCGAGCAGTTCAGCTTCGTCAACGAGCCTCAGGCTCGTGAAGTTGAGCAGACAATTGAAGCCGCCGCCCGCGCTGCTGCCCGTCCCGGGTTTCAGGGACTCGGTGAGTTGCTCGTCCACGCCATCGACAAGAAGCAGCGTCGTCGCAACCCGGCCCCGCCGTTCACGACCTCAACGTTGCAGCAGGAAGCTGCCCGCAAGTTGGGATTCAACGCGCGCCGTACGATGCGACTCGCTCAGCAGTTGTATGAAGGCGTCGATATCGGCGAAGGCGCTCAGGGTCTGATCACCTACATGCGTACCGACTCGGTATCGTTGGCTGCTGAAGCAGTCAGCGAGATCCGCGAGGTCGCCGCCCGCCTGTATGGCAAGGACGAAGTAGCTGAAGAGCCGCGCGTCTACAAGACGAAGTCCAAGAACGCTCAGGAAGCGCACGAAGCCGTTCGCCCGACGTCAGCTTCGATTACGCCTGCGCACGTTGAAGGCAAAGTAGACCCCGACCTTCACAGGTTGTATTCGCTGATCTGGAAGCGCGCTGTTGCTTCCCAGATGAGCCACGCCGTGTTCGACACGGTTGCTGTCGATATGCTCGCCGGCCCTGACGGTCCCCAGCGCCACATGTTGCGCGCCAACGGATCCACCCTGATCAAACCGGGCTTCATCGCGGTTTATCAGGAAGGCATGGACGACGCAAAGACCGATGACACGGATCACATCCTTCCCGCCATGAAGGAAGGCGACTACGTGTCGTTGCTGACGTTGCGTGGTGAGCAGCATTTCACCGAGCCACCGCCGCGATATTCAGAAGCGTCGCTGGTGAAGGCGCTCGAGGAATACGGTATCGGCCGTCCCTCAACTTACGCGTCGATCATTTCGACGCTACAGGATCGCGAGTACGTGGAGATGGACGCACGGCGCTTCATCCCCACGGATATCGGCAAGATCGTCAATCGATTCCTCACTGATTACTTCAATCAGTACGTGGACTACGGGTTCACGGCATCCATGGAAGACGAGCTCGACGCGGTATCCCGCGGCGAAGAGGGATGGACCACTCCGCTCGAGAAATTCTGGAAGCCGTTTGTCGACCAGGTCGACAACATCGAAAAGAACGTGACCCGCGAGCAGGTGGCGCTGGCGCGTGAGTTGGGCAAGGACCCGGCCACCGGCAAGCCGGTCAGTGTTCGCATGGGCCGCTTCGGTCCCTTTGTGCAGATCGGCACCAAGGATGATGAGGAGAAGCCGCGCTTCGCGGGCCTGCGTCCAGGCCAGAAGATGGACTCCATCAACCTGAGCCAGGCGATGGAGCTGTTCAAGCTGCCTCGAACGCTGGGCGAAACAGCGGAAGGCGACACGATCACCACCAACGTCGGCCGCTTCGGCCCTTACGTGAAGTACGGCAGCAAGTACGTTTCACTGAAGGACTTCGACCCGTACGATGTAACTCTCGAGCAGGCACTCGAAGTGATCCGGTTGAAGAAGGAAGCGGATGCCAACCGCACGATCAATGACTTCGGTCCGGACGGCGACGGCATCCAGGTGTTGAATGGTCGCTACGGTCCCTACGTCACCAACGGCAAGAAGAACGCCAAGATCCCGAAAGACCGGGATCCCAAGTCACTGACACTCGCGGAGTGTCGGGTGTTGATTGAACAGGCTCCCGAGCGCGGCGCAGGACGATTCGGCCGCGGTCGGCGCGGCGGCGCGGCGGGCAAACAGGCCGGTGCCGCCAGGGCGGGTGCCGGCGCGGAGGCCGCGGCCGTGGGTGCGAAGGCCGCCAAAGGCAAGGCCGCAGCCAAGCCAGGCGTCAAAGCGAAAGCCAGGAATGGCGCGGCAGCCGAGGCTGGCGCCCATGGCGGCAACGGTGCACATGCCAATGGTGCTGAGCCCAAGGCAAAACGCCCGGCCAGTGCGAAACCGGCGGCCAAGAAGGCGCTGGCGAAGAAGGCCGCATCGGGCAAAGCAACAGCGGCTGCGAAAGCACCACCCGGTGCACCCGCGGCGTCCAAAGCGAAGTCATCCGCCAGCACTCGCCCGCGCGGCGAGAAATAGTTTATGGGCGCGGCCACGGCCGCGCGGATCGTTCATTGGCGCGGCACTATCCCCGAACGGTGGACTGGCCGCGCGGAATCGGGTTCTTTCCACGCCTGCGGGCACTGCGAGCGGCTGGCTCCGTGTAGCGACCGATCAACATGAAATATCGCCACACCTTCCACGCGGGCAACTTCGCCGACATACACAAGCACGTCACCTTGCTTGCGTTGTTGAATGCGCTGAAGCGCAAGGAGAAGGGGTTCGCCTATCTCGAAACCCACGCCGGCCGCGGCGCCTACGAGCTGGCCCAACAATCCGTGGAGATGATCGAGGGACGCGGGCGCTTCGACCAAGGCCACTACCAGGCGGACGAGCTCCGCGAGTTTGCAACTCTCATCGCCGGCTTTCGCTCGCACCGTACCCAAACACGTGCGTATCCCGGCTCGCCGGTCATTGCGGCATTGCAACTTCGGCAACAGGACCGCGGCATCGTGACAGAGCTCGTGCCGTCCGAGGAACGGATACTCGAACGGGAAATCGAGTTCAGCACTCGCATGCGGGTGGAACGCGCCGATGGGTTCGAACGACTGCGCGCGTGGCTTCCGCCATCAGAACGCCGCGGACTGATATTCATCGACCCGCCGTACGAAGAGAGCCGGCAGGATTTCGACCGTGTTACCGCGGCCATTGTTGATGCGTTGCAGCGTTTCAGCACCGGCATCTATGCTGCATGGTATCCAATCAAGGAGGAACGCGAAGTCCGCGCGTGGCTCGAGGGTTTCTCCCGGGAGGTCAGTGCGGAAACCATCGCCAGTGAGCTCTGGCTATATCCTCGGGACTCCAAAGTAGCCCTCAACGGCTCGGGCATGCTGATAGTGAATCCGCCCTACCAACTGGCGGAACGCATGGAAGCCTGGTTGCCGGAGCTGCGAGCCCAGCTCGATGTTGGCCATCCCGGCGGTACCCGCATCACGAAGTTGATCCGTCCGGCGTGACCTCGGCTGCTCAATGAGGGCAGAATGGCCGGATGAGCGACTCATATGGAGTGGTGGGACACCCGGTAGCCCACAGCTGGTCCCCCTTCATTCACGGACTGTTTGCCCGCGAAACGGGCCAGTCCATGACTTATCGCCTCTACGACTTTACGCCGGAAGAGTTTGAGCCCCGGGTCCGTGAATTCTTCGCCCAGGGCGGCCGCGGGCTGAACGTCACTCTGCCGCACAAGATATCCGCCGTCGACGTCGCCACCGAGCTCACCACTCGCGCCGCTCACTCGGGTGCAGTCAACACGCTCGCGTTGCAGAAAGATGGAACGCTGCTCGGCGACAACACCGATGGCGCCGGTCTCGTCCGCGACCTCTGTGACAACCTCGGGCTCGTCATCATCCGCCGGCGGATTCTGATTGTCGGAGCGGGTGGCGCCGCCCGCGGCGTCATGGCACCGCTGTTGGCTCTCGAGCCGAGCGAGATCGTGATTGCCAACAGGACGGCCGAACGGGCCGAAAGCCTGGCGAAAGCCTTTCAGAAAATCGGGCCGGTGCAGGGAGTCGGCATCCGTTACATCAGCGGCGGCGCATTCGACCTGGTGATCAACGCGACCTCCGCCAGCCTGACCAACGATCTGCCGCCGATGACCCACGCGATCATCGGTCCGGAAACCGTCTGCTATGACATGGCCTACGGAAAAAACGACACGCCCTTCGTGCAGTGGTCACTCAAACAAGGCTGCTCCCGCGCCGTGCAAGGCTGGGGCATGCTCGTGGAGCAGGCCGCGGAATCCTTCCGCGTGTGGCGCGGTTTGAAGCCGAGCACCGCTGGCGTGTTGGCCGCCCTCAAGGAGCGGGCTCTCAGCGCATAGTCACCAGCTCTTCGGAGCTCGTCGGGTGAATGGCGACGGTGTCATCGAAGTCTTTCTTCGTGGCTCCCATGCGCACGGCCACGGCAAATCCCTGGATCATTTCATCGGCGCCCGGACCGATCACGTGCACGCCGACCACACGCTTTTCCGGGCCGGCCGTCACCAGCTTCATGTCGGTCCGCGGCTTTCGCGTCGTCATCGCGTGATACATGGGAACGAATCCTGACCTGTAGACGGTGACTGCCTCATCGCCGTACTTCGCCCGCGCGGCATCCTCAGTGAGACCCACCGTCCCGATGGGTGGATGACCAAACACAACAGTGGGAATGTTGGTGTAGTCGAGATGCCGGTCGGGCTGTCCGCCAAACAAGCGGTCGCCCAATCGTCGACCCGCGGCGATGGCCACCGGCGTCAACTGCGCCCTCCCCGTGACATCACCCACGGCGTAAATACCAGCGGCGCTCGTGTTTTGGAAGGTATCCGTCTCAATGAAGCTGTAGGCATCGAGCGCGACACCCGCGCTGTCGAGGTTGAGCCCTTCGACAGCCGGCACGCGGCCGATCGCGGAGACAACCGTATCGAACGGTCCCAACTTCCGGCCATCACGAACTTCCAGCTCCAGATCTCCGGTCGCGGTATGAGTAATGGCATGCGGCCAGGCGCCGGTGGCCACCTCGACACCTTCGTCCCGCATCGTCTTCACCATGCATTCGCCGAGCATGGAGTCGAAGTCCTTCAATGCCTTGTGCCCGCGCAGCACGAGAGTGGCATGCGCGCCCAGGGACTGGAAAATACCGGTGAGCTCGACGGCGATATAGCCGCTGCCGACCACAGCAACACGATCGGGTCTTTTCTGCAGCGCGAAGAAGCCGTCGGAGGTAATGCACAGATCACCGCCAGGAATGGGCGGCAGCATCGGACGACCACCCACCGCGATAAGAATGTGCGGTGCGGTCAGCTCTCGCTCGCCGACTTTGACCGTCCGACCGTCCACGAAGGTGCCATAACCTCGCACCACCTCAATGTGGCGCTTCGCCAGGTTTGTCTCGTAGATGGTATTGAGCCGGGCTACGTAGGCGTCCCGCTTGGTCTTCAGGAGAGCCCAGTCGTGGGGTTCGCCAGGTCCCATCCGGAAGCCGTAATCCGCCGCGTCCTCGAGGCCGTCGGCAATATCAGCGGCATTCCACATAATCTTTTTGGGGACACATCCGAGGTTCACGCAGGTGCCCCCGAGGGGAGCGGGTTCCACGATGGCCACCCTGGCACCGTACTCGGCCGCGCGCTGCGAAGCCGCAAGCCCCCCACTGCCAGCCCCGATCACTACGAAATCGAATTCCTCGGCCATAGCCACCTTCTCGAACCGCAAACCCCAAACCAGAGCAATTGTGACATGGGGGCGGGCTTCCGCAGGCCCCATCCCCCCTTCGGACTGCCCCCTCTCCCCAGTTACGCCATAGAATGCGTCCAATCCCACTGCCGAGATTCGCATGGATAACCCGCTTCTGGGCCAAGAGCCCCTGCCTCCCTTCGCGCGTATCCGACCGGAGCACGTTGAGCCTGGCGTGCGCGAGCTACTCGAGCGTAGCCGTGCCCGGATTGACCAGATTGCCTCCGTGCAGCGCCCCACGTTCGCGACTGTCGTCGAGCCATTGGAAGAGTTGCAGCATCGGGTTTCGAAGGTGTGGTCACCCGTGAGCCACCTGAATGCGGTCATCAATTCGGACGCACTGCGCACCGGTTACAACGCGTGTTTGCCTCTGCTGTCGGCGTATCAAACCGATCTCGCTCAAAGCGAACCCCTGTATCGCGCTTACAAGACCGTTGCGGAGCAGGAAGGGGATGCATTGGGACCTGTGCAGCGGCAGGTGATAGAGCATGCGCTGCGTGATTTCCGCCTGGCCGGTGTTGGTTTACCGCCGGAGCGCAAGGCACGCTTCAAGGCCGTGATGCTGGAGCTGACCCAACTGCAGGCCAAGTTTGAAGAGAATGTGCTCGATGCCACCAATGGCTGGAGCTATCGCGTCACCGATGAGTCGGAACTGAAGGGGCTCAACTCGACGCTGATCGAGCAGGCGCGCCGCCGTGGACACGAGCAGCGGGTCGAGGGCTGGATCCTGACTCTCGATCAGCCCACCTACGTTGCGGTCGTGACGGACGCTGAGTCTGAAAAACTCAGGCGCTCGTTCTACGAGGCGTGGAGCACGCGCGCGTCGGACAAGGGACCCAACGCCAACCGTTGGGACAACTCGGCGGTGATGGAAGACATCATGCGGCTGCGCCACGAAGCAGCTCAACTGCTGGACTTCCGCAACTACGCCGAATACGCCCTGTCCACGCGCATGGCGCACAGCATCGAGGAAGTAATGAAATTCCTCCTGGAGCTGGCACAAACGGCGCGGGCCGCGGCGCAGCAGGAATTCGCGGAGCTCGAGGCATTCGCCGGGCGCAAGCTGTCGGCCTGGGATGTTGGTTTCTACGCCGAGCGGCTGCAGCGCGAGCGCTACAGCGTTTCCCAGGAGGAGATGCGGCCGTACTTCCCCCTGCCGCACGTCCTCACCGGCCTGTTTGAAGTGGCGTCCCGGTTGTTTGGCATCCGGATCACCGAAAAGCAGGACGTTCCGGTCTGGCATCCCGACGTGCGCTTTTTCGAGATACAGGGGGCCGATGGCCAGCCGGTGGGTAGCTTCTATCTCGACGCCTACGCAAGATCCAACAAGCGCAGCGGCGCGTGGATGGACGAGTGCGTGGGCCGCAAGAAGCTCAACTCAGGATCCGCGCTGCCGGTCGCCTACCTGGTGTGCAACTTCCTGCCACCCAACGCCGGCCGCCCCGCCCTCCTGACTCACGATGACGTGCTGACTCTCTTCCACGAGTTCGGCCACGGCCTGCATCACATGCTGACAAGGGTGGACTACCCGAGCATCGCGGGCATCAACGGCGTGTCCTGGGATGCGGTGGAGCTGCCGAGTCAATTCCTGGAGAACTACGCCTGGCATCCGGACGTGTTGCGCCGGATCTCCAGTCACGTGGACACACGGGCTCCACTGCCGACTGAGACCCAGCAGCGCCTGATTGCGACCCGGAGCTTTCATGCGGGCCTGCAGATGATGCGGCAGTTGGAATTCGCGCTGTTTGATTTTCGTTTGCACGCTGAGTACGACCCGGCGAAGGGCGCCCGCGTGATGCAGACCCTGAGCGAAGTCCGCGGCGAGGTCGCGGTGGTTCCCGTTCCCGAATGGAACCGCTTCCCCAACAGCTTCGGGCACATCTTCGCCGGTGGCTACGCAGCCGGTTACTACAGCTACAAATGGGCCGAGGTGCTCGCGGCCGACGCATTCTCCGCCTTCGAGGAGAACGGCGTATTCGACAGCAAGACCGCGCGCCGCTTCCTGGATGCCATCCTCACCCGAGGCGGCAGCCGCGATGCGTTGGAAGCGTTCATTGATTTTCGTGGCCGGCGGCCCGATGTCCGCGCGTTGCTGAAGCAGCACGGAATTCTCGCGACCGGTGAGCTCGCCGCATGAAGCCCAGGGCCTCGCTCTGGGTGCCGGTTCTCGTGCTCGCCGCCCCTGTGTCGCAGGCCGACACGACATACGTCATTGAGCAATTGGTTGTTGGCGTCACCGCCACGGCCGATGCGGACAGCGAGCGCGTCGGCCAGGTGAAGAGCGGCGACAAGCTGGAGGTGATCGAGCGCGACGGCGACGAAACCCACGTGAAGCTCTCGAGCGGCAAGGACGGTTGGCTCAAGAGCTCCTATCTCACGAACGAGCCGCCGCTGCAGACGCGCCTCACCGAGCGGACCACCGAAGTGGAGAAGCTCAAACAGGAGGCTGACAAGCAACGGCAGGAGAATGAAAAGCAACGACAGGAAGCCGACAAGCTCAAACAGGATGTGACTCGCCTGGAGGCGCAGGTGGCTGCCGCCCGCGTGGCGCATAATGCAACCTCCGACGCACCTCCAGCGCCCGTTCGCGACACCGTGTTCCTGCGCGAGCCGGAACGACAAAGCTCCACCTCCTGGCCCATGCTGGCAGGCGCGTCCGCGGTTATGTTGTTCGTTGGTTTCGTGGCCGGGTGGAGGACGCTCGATCGGCGAATCCGCCAGAAATACGGCGGGTTGAAGATTTATTGAGACATGGGTCACGAAAGAACGAGACTGCGGTGGGCCGCGACATAAATCGGCGCCGCAGGCGCCCCATCCCACATGCAGCCGGGGCCGCGCCGGTGAACATGTAGAAACTGTGCGGTGTGTCGCTGGTACTTCCCTCAAGGGGTGTCCTAGACTGCCGACGATCGATTATTCGAACACGGGGACCGCGAAACAGCCGCGCGGACTACACGGGAATGAGAAGCGTTCGGCGTAGTGATTTTGACGTTACCAACACCGTCCAGGTGAGCTCTCCTGATGCCGTGCTCGCCGCCATCAAGACGCTGTTTGTCCCGACGTGGCCCACGCTCTCGCTCGCACCGCTCGAGCAGGCGTTCCAGCATTTCGAAAGATTGTTCGCCGGTGAAGTGCCCGGTTACCTGGGCGTCGACACCGTCTACCACGATAGACAGCACACGCTCGACATCACGCTCGCGCTTGCGCGACTGCTCGTAGGATACGAACGGCAGCATGATGAGAAATCGCGCCTGGGTGGAGATCGAGCTCTGCTCGGATTGATCACCGGTCTGTTCCACGACGTAGGTTATCTGCGCCGGCTGGATGACCGTGAGATCAATAACGGCGCCGAATTTACCCGCACGCACGTGTCACGGGGCGCGCGGTTCCTCGAGGAATACCTGCCGGTGATCGGGCTCGCGCACGCGATCCCGGTCGCCACCGAGATCATTCACTTCACGGGCTACGAAGTTCCCTTCGCGCGGATCAAGGTCACTGACCCGCGCGACATCGAGGTGGGTCACCTGCTGGGCACGGCGGACATGATTGCGCAGATGGCGGATCGTTGTTACCTGGAGAAGTGCCGGGACCGGCTCTATGCCGAATTCGTCCTCGGCGGAGTGGCCTTGCCTTTGGCCGCCAACGGCGGTCGACAGGTGAAGTACGCTTCCGGCCTCGACCTGCTGCGCCAGACACCCGAGTTCGTCGCTGAAGTGCGGGCCAAGCGCCTGGATGGTGACTTCGGGGCGGCCTACCGGAATCTCGAAATCCTCTACAACGGGCGCAACCCGTATATCGAGGCGATTGATCGCAACATGGACTACCTGCGGCAGATCCTGCGCAGTGAGAACTGGCGCCTTCTTCGCCGCAACCCGCCGATTTTTGCCGCAGCCGCTGATCCCATGTCCACGATGCGTGGGCTGATGCTGGGGTATATCAAGCGGGTGTGGGCCGCCAAGCACGACCTACAATAGCGTCGGTCTACGGCGGGTCTACTGCCAACACATACCGCTGATACAACTCCGGCAGCCGGGCCAACACGGCGTGTTTGCCCGGCATGTCCGCTTCCTCGATAGCCTCCCGCAACACCTCCAGACTCAACACCTGTAACGCGGGAACTGAAACCTCCGCGTAGCTCAAGTGCCAGGGCTCGGGCCGCACCCCACCCTGCCAGGTTGCATACGGGCGGAAGAATCCAAACCGCCCCATGTTGGAATCGAGCCAGCCGGCCAGCCGTTCGAAACATCCGCCCGGTTCGTACTCCTGCGCAATCATCCGCGCGCGCTCACCCGGCGCGAGCGCCGCGGCATCCAGCACATCAATCTCCGATCCCCAGTGATGGCGGCTGGCGCCCGGCAATGCCGACCAGATCAGGATCGCATCAATCAATGCATTTTCATGTAACTCTGCATGAACAATCTCCACGCCGCCAGGATCCAGCAAGGGTCGCTGGCCGTTGAATTTCGCGCTCCAGATGGCCAGCTGACGGTTGAAATCCCGGAAGGCCGAAACGACATACAGGTCTATCCCTGCCGCCCGGGCTTCCTCCCGCATCGACCGCAACGCTTCGGCCCCACGCGGGTGCAAAACGCATGGAGGATCAGCAACATCACGCACATGCGTGGCGACCCTCCCGGTAACTTGTAAGGAATTCAGGGGCGGCAGTGAGATTTTTGGCTGTGTAGGACAGTCTGTCATTCAATCCATCCGCATGGAGCTACTCGTATTCGTACCGCAATGCGGGTAGCCCGTGGCCCGGGCGGCGGGTAATATCCGTGAGGAAATCATAAGGTGACCGGATCAATCGCTGAAATGCTGTCGAAAGCGCTGTGTCAGCAGTGAGCCTCAAGTTGAAATACGCGGCCGCAGCCTTCCTGGTTGTGGTCCTCGCCGTCGCCGTGGTGACGGGCGTACTCGGTTGGCAACATGACGTCAGCACGCGACTGCTCGGTAATGTCGCAGAAAATACAGCACGCGACCGTGTGGCAATAGAGCTACGTGCGCGTGCTGCCGCGACGGCGGCTCATGCGGCTGACACGGTGTCAGGTGCGGTACGGTCGCGCGATACCGCCGGTATCAGTCGTCACCTTCAACAATTTGCTGACGATTCGACTGTCAGCACTATCACGGTGACAGATACCGAGGGCAATGCTCTCTACCGCTGGAAGCGGCCCACGTCTCATCCCGGAGCGCTGGTGTTCGAAGCCACGGAGCCTGTACGGGAGCTGGTTGAAAGCATCCCGGGCGTGAAGACCCCGAAAACATTTGGTCAGTTGACCATTGCTGTTGAACAGGTTTACCCCGTTGGCGCCACCACGCTGCGGGGCCGGATCACCGCCGCGGATGCCGACCAGCTCCGTCTCGCTCTCGTCATGGCGGGTGGATTTGCCCTGGCTGCCGGCCTGATCGGCGCGGGGCTCGCCTGGCGCGCCGGTCACAAGCTGGAGCAACCGATCGCCGCGCTCATCAAGGGAGCCGATCGCATCGGCCAGGGCGACTACACCCGGCCGGTGGATGTCCGCCGTCGCGACGAGTTGGGCGAGCTGCAGCAGGCGCTCGAACGGATGCGCGGCCGGTTGCGGCAGTCGACAGTCAACAAGAACTACCTGCACAGCGTGCTCAACAGCATGACTGATGCCGTGTTCGTAACCTCACCGGACGGCGTCGTCAAAGTGGCCAACGCCGCGGCATGCAAGCTGCTCGGCTACGCGGAAGAGGAAATTCTCGGCCGCGGCATCGTCGCCGTGTTGGACGAGAGTGAGCGGGCCGGCTTCGATCTGCAGCAGGCGGCTAACGAGACCCGCGAGACGGTGGTGCGTACGCGCGGCGGCCAGACGATTCCAGTGTCTTTTACCGGCTCGCGCATCGAGACGGACGATCCCCAGTTCCAGGGCAATATTTTTGTTGCCCGCAACATCACGGACCGTAAACGGGCTGAGCGCCGCATCCGTTACCTCGCCCGCTACGACGCGCTCACCAAGATTCCCAACCGGATGCAGTTCCAGCACCTGCTACAGCAGTGCATTGCGCGGGGGCTGCGCAGTGGCCAGGTGGTGGCCCTGTTGTATCTGGATATGGACCGGTTCAAGGAGGTCAACGACACCTTCGGCCACAACGCCGGGGATCGCCTCCTGGAAGTGCTCGCCGAGCGCCTGACCCGGACCCTGCCGAAGGACACGGTGATCGGCCGCCTGGCCGGCGATGAATTCGCGCTGTTTGTGGACGGGCTGCCGGCGGATGCTGACAACCGCGGGCCGATTGCGCACTTGGCCCGATCGATCCTGACCGAGGTCATGCGCGGGTTTCAGCTCAATCAAAACGAGGTGTATCTGACGGCGAGCATCGGCGTGGCCTTCTGCCCGCGCGATGCCGAGAATGTCATCGACCTCATCCGCAACGCCGACGCGGCGATGTATTACTCGAAGCAGAACGGCGGCAACACCTTCGCGTTCTACTCGCCGGAAATGAATGCCGCGGCCGTCGAGCGCCTGATGCTGAAGAGCAAGTTGCGCCGCGCGGTGGAGCGCGATGAGCTCGTGATCCGCTACCAGCCGAAGATCGACTTGCGCAATGGCCGGATCATCGGGGCCGAGGCCCTGTTGCGTTGGCGGCTGCCAGGTCATGGCGACGTACCGCCCTCGATATTCATTCCGCTCGCCGAGGAATCCAACCTGATTCTCGACATCGGCGAGTGGGTGCTCAACCGGGTGTGCATGGACTACAGGAACATGCAGACGGAAGGGGCCAACCCCGGCCGCGTATCACTGAACCTGTCCCTCAAGCAGTTGCGCCAGGCGAGCTTCATTCTCCGTTGCCGGGCCGTGTTCCGGCGCCACTCGGTCTCGCCGACCTCGTTCGAGCTCGAGATTACGGAAACGACCCTCATGGCCGATGCCAAGCGCACTGTCCGGCTGCTGGACGAGCTCTATGCAATGGGCCTGCACCTGTCGATTGATGACTTCGGAACGGGCTATTCCTCCCTGTCAGCCCTGCAGCAGTTCCCCATCGGCACGCTGAAAATCGACCAGTCCTTCGTACGGGACGTGAGCGAGGACGCCGGAGACGCCACGATCGTGAAAACCATTATCGAGATGGGCCGCAGCCTGGGGATGGAAGTCGTCGCCGAGGGTGTCGAGTCATTGCGCCACCTGGATTTCCTGCGCCGGAACTCCTGCCACTATGCGCAGGGCAAGCTGTTCGGTGAGCCGTGCACGGCGGAGGATCTGCTGGCGCTTCTGATGCGGCAGGCGAGTGGCACCGCGCCGTTCGCGCACCTGCTTCACCATGCGGACGAGCTCGCCAGCCGCTCCGCCTGAATAAGTCGTATACGAGCCGGGGCGCGCAGCCATCACGGCGCGCCTCTCAGACACAGGCTGCGCGCCCCGGTTAGAATCCCTGTATGCCGTTCACTTCGACGATGCGCGACGTGTCAGCTACACGTCGCTCGCGCGTGTGGAGACGGGCGGTTTTCTGGGCATTTCTGGCCCTGTGGGCCGGCATCGCGTACTGGCAAACCAACAAGCCGATGCCGCCGGGAACTCATGTTGACTCCGCCTGGGCACCCATAACACCCCGTGACGTCACCTTCATCGCCGACATCACCTCGGCGGATGCCTATGGCCGCCAGAATTCCAGCCAGGCAATCTTTGACGAAGTCCTCGGCGTCATACGTTCCGCACACAAATTCGTTGTCCTGGACTATTTCCTGTTCAATTCGACCCTGGGCAACGGGGCCGGCGCGCCTCCGGCGTTCCGGCAGCTGTCGGGCGAGTTGCGGGATGCGTTGATCGAGCGTCGCCGTACCGCCCCGGACCTCCAGGTGCTGTTCATCACCGACCCCATCAATGAAGTCTACGGCGGGGTGTCATCTCGTGACCTGCGGCTGCTGCGGGCGGCAGGGGTGCAGGTGGTTGTGACTGACCTGGACGTGCTGCGCGACTCCAACTTCATTTATTCGAGCCTGTGGCGGCTGGGAATCAAATGGTGGGCCGGCGGGAACGATCACGGCCCGGCCCCGCATGATGTGGACAGCGGCTGGTTGCCCAATCCGCTGGATGAAAGCGCCAACCCCATCTCGTTTGGCGACTGGGCCCGGCTCCTGAATTTCAAGGCCAATCATCGCAAGGTGGTCATTGCTGACGACGGCCGGGACGGCCTGGTGACGATCGTCGGGTCTGCGAACCCGCATGATGCCAGCAGTGCGCATTCCAACGTGGCATTGAAGATAACCGGCCCCGCCACGTTGCCATTGTTGGAAAGCGAGCTGCAGGTGGCGCGCTTCAGCGGCTGGACCGGCGAACTTCCGGCCGCCGCCGGCGTTGGCCCCAATGGGCAGGTCGCCGCGGCCGCCACTGTCAGCCGCGGGCCTTCGCGGTCGGCACCGGCAGCACACTCGACTTCGGCACCTTCCGGGGCCAACACTGATGACGGCCGCCTGAAGGTCGTGACCGAGGGCGGGATTCTCGCCGAGCTGGTGGAACGGATCGATGCCTCCCGGCGCGGCGACAACATCGACATCGCCATGTTCTACGTGGCCGACCGTGCCGTGATCGAGTCGTTGCTGGCCGCGAGTCGTCGCGGCGTCGCGGTCCGACTGATCATGGACCCCAACAAGGATGCCTTCGGGCACACCAAGACCGGCATCCCGAACCAACCCGTGGCCAGTGAGCTGGTGGCGGCCAGCGATGGCGCCATCCACGTTCGCTGGTATCGCACCCATGGCGAGCAGTTCCATACCAAGCTCGCCATGATCTACAACCCCACCCGGTTCTGGCTGACCCTGGGCTCGGCCAACTTCACACGCCGCAACCTGGCCGATTACAACCTCGAAGCCAACCTGGTTCTCGAGCTGCCACGCACCACGGCGGTTGCGCAGCAGACCGTCGATTATTTTGAGACCTTGTGGAGTAACCGCGCTTCACTGGGCATCGAGTACACAGCCGATTTCGGCTATTACGCCGACCCGTCCCAGTTCCATTACTGGGTTTACCGAGTGATGGAAGGTACCGGCGCTTCGACTTTCTGACCTTGCACTGCCTGTGCGGTGTGAGAGGCAATGTCAGCCACGGCGTGGTTGGCCGCTTCTTCAAACGCGCCAACGACATCCCCTAGCCTGTTAGCCGCGGCGGTGGCGGAACCCTCCGTAACGAAGCTGCTGATTACTTCGCGACCGGTGCGCCGGCCAACCGTGCAGTCCAACACAACGTGAACCTCGGGCACGGTGCCTGCGGTGTAATCAGCCTCAAATCGCCGGATCACGATTTGCAGCATGTAGTCGGAGGAGAAGGCGCTACCGGAGTCCTGCACCGTGGCCCATGCGCCGCTGGTGCGCAGTGTGTCCACTGCCAGCGACTCAACGACCGAGGGCAGGTCGGCGGGCCAGCGGCTGGCAATGTAGTAGCTCATTTTGTGGTCCGGCTGGACCAACACGATGTGATCGGAGTCGAGGCCGGGGGCGGCCATGGGGCGATTGACGTGTAGAGAGGCCGTCGCAGCCTTGGTGGGCGCCTGCGGATGGGGCGCGGCGCGCATGACATACACTTGCGTGGCGGGGGCATCGCTGTGCAGACCGCCGGAGCAGCCAGCGAGTGCAACAGCCGCAGCAATGCCCGCGGCACAAAACTCTCCAACCCGGCGCGGGCCCGTCGGCCCTCCGCCCGCCTGACTGAGCGGCCACAACTTCACTTGGCTATCTCCAACCCCACCTGCTTCGGCTGATACAGCAACTGCGATGGGTTCTCCTTCAAGCTGGCGGACAACTCGCGCAGCTCCTGCGCCGCGGCCCGGCCCTCCCGCAGCAACCGCTCGAGCTCCGGCAAACCGTCCCGGGTGAACGACCGCAGGTCCTGGCGGTTGTCGCCGATGAGCTTCTGTATCTGGTCAGTGGCATTGGCCAGGTTGTCAGCAACAACGTGCACACGCTGGACGGATGCCACGACTTCAGGCCCCGCCTGGTCAACAATCTGCCGCGCCCCGTGCGCCGAAGCGGCCAGATCAGTCGTCGCGGCTCGCAACTGCGTGACCAGCTCATTGACGTCGCGCAGTGTCCCCGGCAGCCCTTCACTGGCCTTGTCGATGTTGGCCAACGCATGGCTGATGGCCGTGATGTTCTGGTCACTGAGCGCTCGGGCGGCCCGGTCAACAACCTCACCCGCCGACGCCAGCACATCCGGCAGGCGGGCCAGGAATACATCAAACCGGGAGCGTGCGGACCGGATGACCGGATACTCGATTCCGGGCACCAGCGGCGGCACGGGCAGATTGGGGCTGATCTGCTGCAGGTCAATGTACAACAGGCCCGTCACGCCCTGCAGTTGCAGCTCCGCCAGGGTCTTATCGGATATCGGGGTCGATGAGTCGATGTCCACAATGACCTGGACGCGCCCGGCATCCCGGGGATCGATGTGAAGTTGCTGCACGCGCCCCACGCCAACACCGAGATAACGCACGGCGGCGCCGCGCTCCAGCCCGCTGACACTGCCGTCAAAGTAGATTTCGTAGCGCCGGAAGCTCTTGTGATCGCGGCTGTCCGAATACCAGTAGATGAACAGCGCGCCGACCAGAGCCACGATCAGAACGAACGCGCCCACCGCGGCGTAATTGGCTTCACGCTCCATGCTTATCTCACCGCCGCGACCGCGCGCTCGCGCAACCGGGCATCCCCACGCTCACCGTGGAAATACGACTGGATCCAGGGGTTGGGATTCTTGACGATGCCATCGAGCGTATCGATTTCCATTTGGCGGTCGACGATCACCCCGACACGATTGCAGGTCCGGAAGATGGAGTCCAGATCGTGAGTGATCATCACAACCGTCAGTCGCAGCTCCTTCTGCAGGTACAGTATCAGGTCATCAAACTCGGCGGCGCTGATCGGATCCAGACCCGACGTGGGCTCATCGAGAAACAGCAGGCGCGGATCCAGCGCCAGCGCGCGCGCCAGGGCGGCCCGTTTGATCATGCCGCCGGACAGTTGCGACGGAAATTTCTGACAGGCATCCGCCGGCAGGCCGGCCAGCCGTATCTTGAGCATGGCCAGCTCATCCCGCTCCTGGGGTGAAAGGTGAAGATGCTCGAGCATCGGCAGTTGCACGTTCTGCAGCACTGTCAGGGCGCTGAACAGGGCGCCCTGCTGAAAGGTCACGCCGTAACGTGCCTTCACCGAGCGCATCTGGTTGATGGACATCTTGGTGATGTCCTGCCCCTCGACCCGGATCACACCCGCCTGTGGCCGTTGCAACCCGAGGATGCTTCGCAACAGCACTGACTTGCCGGTGCCCGAACCACCCACGATGCCGAACACTTCGTCCTCGCGAACCTCCATGTTGAGACCGTTGTGCACGATCTGCTTGCCGAACCGGTTGACCAGTCCCTGCACTTCCAGGACCGGGTAAATCAAATCCCGATCTCCATGAACAGGACCGCGAACAGGGCGTCCGCGAGGATGACCAGGAAGATGGATTGCACCACGGCCACCGTGGTGAGCCGGCCGAGCTCGCGTGAGGAGTCCCGGACCTGCATGCCTCGATAGGCGCCTGCGATGCCGATCAACAGTGCAAACACCGGAGCCTTCCACAGTCCCACCCAGAAGGTCGTCGGCGTGATTGCCTCATTGACACGGGTGAGGTATTGGGTAATCGGTATATCTAACAGATAGCGGCACAACACGGCACCTCCCATGAGGCCGATGATGTCCGCGACTATCGTCAGCAGCGGCAGGGCGATCATCAGGCCGATCAGGCGGGGCAGGACGAGCGCCTCGTAGGGGTCCACTCCGATTGCCACCAGGGCATCGACTTCTTCGTTGAGCTTCATGGAGCCGAGCTCAGCCGCAAATGCGCTGCCCGAGCGGCCTGCAACAATGATGGATGTGAGCAGGACACCCATCTCACGCAGTACACCGATCGTCACGAGATCGACGACGAATATTTCCGCACCAAAACGGCGCAGTTGCTGCGCGCTCATGTAAGCGATGATCACGCTGATCAGAAAGGCGATCAGCGCCGTTATGGGCATGGCGGTTATGCCAGTGTCATAAACGTGCCTGGCGATCGAGATCGGACGGAGGCGCTTCAGGCTGGTCGCCGCTGCCCCGAAGGACGAAAAGATGCGGCCCAAAAACGCGAGCGCGGCCATGAGATCGCGCCACTCGCGCACGGAAAACAGACCGATCTCCGCAAGACCCGCTTCGGTCAGAGGCGCGAGCCCATTCTGGTGGGGTACTGGCAAAGGCTGATCGCAAACGGGCCGTTCGCCCTTCAACGTCGACTCGATCAGCCGTAACTGATCAGGCTGAGGCCCCCGGAACTCGACCTTGGCGCCCGATGCCTGCGCCTTCTTGACGAACTCGCGCAAGCGCCACGCTCCGGACAGATCCAGAGCGGTGAGATTTTGGGTATCAATGGATACGCGATGGGCGTTGGAGAGATCGACGCCCGCCAGCTCTACGTCAATCTGCGTGAGCTGCAGTGCTCGCCATTCACCGGTCAAATCAACGTCGAGGCCTTGTTCGGTACGCCGTACCCCGACGAGCATGTCAGGTGTCGTCGCGGTAGCGGCGTATCCTGATTGCGGCAAAGACGAGCGCAGCCGCTACTGCGAGTCCGAGCCACAGATCGATATTCAGGAAAGCCTTGCCCATCTCCACATTGTCGAAGAGGTCGGCGAGAGAGACAACCCGTCCGTGGCCTACCCCTTCGGGGGGTGTGGGGTTGACACCGAGCGCACCCCAGATTCCCCAGGTGCGGTATTCCAACAGGCGCGAGATATGGTGGGTGCCGAAGGCGATCCGCTCCACGATGATGGCGATGACCGGCGGCAGACTGGTCCACAGGAAGACATTCTTGCGGACCCAGGCGGAGACCAGAATCAGGATTGCCGCCAGCGGCGCGAACCACAATATGCATACGATCAACGCGAACAGCATCAACCCCTGCACCTTCAGCCAGGCCACGGTGTTCCAGCCGACCGCGATATCGGGCAATGAACCGGCGGCGACGCGGGCCGACCAGATCACCTGGAACAGTACTCCGGAGACCATCGCCAACAGGTACACACCGAGCGGCAGGACCACGAGGCCAACGAGCAACTTGGACAGGACTGTCGTGGCATCGGAGACGGGCAGCGACTTCCAGAACAGGATGCTGCGGTCTTTGCGCTCCGCGTACAGACAATCCATCAGGTAGAAGGTCGCCACGATGGACATGATCAGATACTGGGGCAGTGTTTGTGCCCAGATCATCAGGGTGAACCAGCCCAGCCGGTTTTCGGGGGTGAAGAATTTTGCGCTGTTGGCCTCGGGGTCGAGGTTGCCGAGATGAATCGGAAACGCGGTCAGTGTCATGAGCGCCGCGACAATCAGCGGCGTGATCCAGAGACTGCGGTGCTCCCAGAGCTCGCGGCGGATGAGGGTGCCATACACTCTCGCCATGGACTGCTGCACCGGCGTGATGGCTGCCGGCGCTGAGTCAGCCGTCGTCGCTCCGGGCATGTTCAGGTTTACGTTCATGCTCGTGCGACCCCCTGCATTTTGGCGACAAACAGGTCGGCCACGGAGGGTGTTCGAAGCTCTCCCAGCGGAGCCAACTCTCCGGGGCTCCGGCCCTCGAAGAACATCGCCACGCGCCCAAACACTTCGCGCTCGTAGAACGGGCCTAGTTGCCTTGCACGTGCTGCGTTCTCGGACGTGACGGTGAGTTGTACAAAACGTTCGGCCATTGTCTCCACGGCCGTATCCAATACGACGTGACCGCGATTGATGAAGATCACGTCGGTCAGCAGATTCTCGATCTCCTCAACCTGGTGGGTTGTGAGAACGATGGTGCGTTCCTTGTCGAAATAGTCGTTCAGCAGGGTATCGTAGAACTGGCGCCGGAACAGAAGATCGAGACCCAATGTGGGTTCGTCGAGCACGAGCAGCCGCGCATCAATCGCCAGAATCAATGCGAGATGCAGCTGGGTGATCATGCCCTTGGAGAGCTCGCGGACACGGCTCGTCATTTTGATGTCTGTCTTGCGCAGGAAGTCGGTTGCTCGGGACCGGTCGAAGCGGGGGTGGACACCCGCTACAAAGTCGAGTGCCTGGCTGACACGGAGCCAGCGGGGCAACACGGCAACGTCGGCGATGAAGCAGACATCCTGCATGAGCTCGTTGCGCTCGGAACGCGGGTCGCGTCCGAGGACACGCAACTCGCCGTCGAATTGGGTGAGGCCGAGGATGGCCTTGAAAAGGGACGTTTTGCCGGCGCCGTTGGGACCGATCAATCCAACGATGCGTCCGGGTTGGATGGCAAAGCTGACGGAGTCGACCGCGGTGGTTGATCCGTAAGACTTCTTTAGCCCACGCGCTTCGATTACAGCTGACATGATTCGCGTCCCTTGATGCGCGTACCGTCGCCGCGGTTATTCGGCGTCTCCTGCCATTCTGCGCTTCGTTTTGTCGAAGTCATTTTTCAGATTTCCCCGCGCTGGCGTCATCGTCATTCTTCGAGCCGCCTGCCGTAGTTGGCCAAGGGGCATTCGGTGCGGCAGCGCCGCCCTCCAACAACTCGGTCGCGGATAGTCCCAGCCGCTGGATCGTGGCATAGACCTTCGGCCATTCCTCGTCGAGGAATTTCTGCCGCTCGTCTTTCATGAGTGCCTTGCTGGCACCCACGCTCACGAACATTCCCAGTCCCCGCCGCTTCTCGACCAGTTGTTCGTCTACTAGCTGCTGGTATCCCTTCAGAACAGTCAGCGGGTTGAGCCTGAACTCCGCAGCGACGCTGCGGACCGAGGGTAGCGGGTCCCCTTCCTTGAGGGCACCTTCCAGAATCATTGCCACCACTCGGTCCCGCAGTTGCCGATAAATCGGCACGCTGTCATCCCACTGCGGATCCATCAATGCTCCGGGGCTCATGGCCGTTACGGCTGGTTAGCCGACTAATCTACCAAAACAGCCGGCTGGGACTGACCGAACCACACGTGGCGCTGCTGGATCGTCAGCCTGGCCATCTGGGCCACCGGCCTCAGGCCAGGGGCAGTGGCAGTTGTCGCTACGAAGGTCCAGCTCATCACCGCCGTGATCGCCAGGGCACCCAAGCCGCAGGTGGCAGCCTTCAACGTGGCATTTAAAGCGTTCATGGTCGTTTCTCCTTGGTTTCGGACGACTCGATTCTGCCCTATGCATTTCGTCGTCGTCTTGGTGTTGTATATGACTACATCACTACACTAGTGTCAAGGCCGAACACTAAAGATTTTTAAAGAGCGTTCCCGGGGTTCATGAGCTTGGCCTTGGCATTGCGCTCATGTCGCACGGTCTTGGAAGCAGAAGGGGGACAAAAGGTTGGAATCGCCGTCCACCAGTGGAGCGGCCAGGTAAATCAGTAGCTTGGGAGCCGGTCGGGGTCGGGCGTGGCCTGGGACGCGGCGTGCGGGTAGAGTGATGGACGATGAGCACTGATGACGATGGCGAGCTCATGCTGCGGTATGCGCGCGGTGACATGCGCGCCTTCGAAGCCCTTTACCAGCGCCACAAGAGCGCCCTTTACCGCTATCTCGTCCGACAGACCCGCAACGCGGAAACCGCGAACGACCTGTTCCAGGAGGCGTGGAGCAAAGTCATCATCAGCCGCGAGCGATATGAACCGAAGGCCCAGTTCCGTACGTTTCTATTTCGGATCGCGCACAACTGCTTCATCGACCACTGTCGACGGGCTTCCGTGCGTAACGAATCGAATGGTGGCGAGGACGGCTGGGAAAGCATGTTGCCGGGTTCAGAACAGGATCGACCTGACACGCGCGCTGAGCAGGCGCAGCTGACTGCGCACTATCGCGCGGCCCTGGCTGCGCTCCCTGCTGAACAGCGGGACACTTTCCTGTTGTACGAATCGGGGTTGTCGTTGGAGGAGGTTGCGTCTGTCAGCGGTGTTGGGGCTGAAACTGCGAAGAGTCGCCTCCGCTATGCGGTGACGAAGTTGCGTGCGAGTCTGTCCACGATGGAGACAGTTTCGCGTGGGGCGGGTGTCTCTGGCCCCGGGGTGGGTGTCATTCAGGAGCCAGGCCTATGACCGATCCTGAGCAGGATGATGTTTTCGAGGCTTACCTGAAGCGCCGCGCTGTGTTGCCGGCGCTCGACAACGAGCCCGAGCCGCCCGCGGCGCTCGACGAAGCGGTGTTGGCCAAGGCGCGCGAGGCGATTCAACCTGGCGGTGGGTCGCGAATTCCCGCTGTCGCCAAGGCTGACACCGATCGCGCGGCTGTCGCGAGCGCAGACGGCGACAGCGCTGCGGCGGCGACGCCGCGAGCGGAGCCTGGCGCCAACACAGACATGAGTCGTGCCGAGGCGGCTGCGCGGCCGGAAGTGATTGCGGCCATCGCGCTCGCGAATCGTGTCCCGGCGGCTGCGCGGCCGGAAGTAGTGCTTGGCGCCAACACCCGGTTGTCGACGGGCCGGCCGGCGCGTTGGGCTGTGCCGGTGGCGTTGGCGGCAACCATACTGTTGTGTTTGTCGGTGGTGATTAACATCAGTCTCAACACCAACCGCCCCCGCTCCAGCCCGACCCTGGAGCGGGCAGCTGCGGCTCGCGCTGACTCAAAAGCCAGTGCGTTGTCGAACGCTACCGCTGAATCCAACGCGGCTGCCGGAGTTGATGCGCAGGGGGCCGGCGCGGCTCAGGATAGGTTCGCGAACAACGGAGAGCGCCCACAGAGTGTGTCGGGTGAGATTGCTTCGGGCGAGGTTGTGCTGCCTCGAGCGAAGGTGGCTGGTGTGCAGGCTCCGCGCGCGCCGGTTGAGGTTGAGTCGGCTTCGTCAGCCAGTGCTTCGTCCGCCGACGCGGCGTCGGCGCTGTCCACAATGACCACAATGACGGCGTCCACTGCGCGGAGCCCGCCAACAACAGGAGCGGGCCAGGGCCCTGCGGCAACAGGCGCGGCGCAGGGCCCCGCGGCAACGGGAGCGGGTCAGGCCCCAGAGGCACCTTCCGCCGCAGTGATGCCTTCCCGCGCGGCCGCGCCGCCGGCGCTCGCGTCGGCCAATGGGGCCACACGGCAGAGGGGTGCGGCAGCGCTGGAAGAGTCGGCGGCCTCCGGAAATCTGGCGCCTACGCCCTCGGCTTCGGCGGCGTTCGCGTCGACCAACAGTGAGCGTCGGATAGCTTCACCTTCCGCTGCCGCGTCCACCCAGCCTGGCGACGCATCGGGCGGCGCTACTGGTGAGGCCAGTGGCACAAAAGCACCTCAAGCGCTTGCTGACGAGCCGCGGGTGGCGGCGGCGGATAAGGCGGTGATGATGGCGAAGCGCGCTGGGGTTGCCGCGCCCCAATACACGCCGGCGCCGGAGGCGGCGCGGGCGGCGGGTCAGGCCGTGGTCACATCGGAGGCGGCGCAGACAGCGGGTCAGGCCGTGGTCACACCGGAGGCGGCGCAGAC
>Ga0207703_10000510_pt1 | contig 40276 bp, 46 predicted proteins | sample KBSSwiS12_FD_184304 | JGI IMG/M metagenome (GOLD analysis project Ga0207703, IMG submission 184304) | Switchgrass rhizosphere microbial communities from Kellogg Biological Station, Michigan, USA - KBS Switchgrass S1-2 (SPAdes) (version 2) | ecosystem: Host-associated > Plants > Roots >... | reverse complement strand
AGAATGTCTCGGTCACCCTCGTCGGCTCGACCCGTGCCGACGACATCGTGCGCGACGCCGATATCCTTCACCTCTACAAACAGGCGGGCTTCGAGCGCTTCCTGCTCGGCATGGAGAATACCGACGAGGCAACGCTCAAGCTGATCCGCAAGGGTGGCACGACCACGACTGATCGCGAAGCAATCCGCCTGCTGCGCAAGCACAATATCCTGTCGATGGCGACCTGGGTCGCCGGCTTCGCCGACCAGACCGACATGGATTTGTTGCGCGGCCTGCGTCAGCTGATTTCCTATGATCCGGATCAGATCCAGGCGCTCTACGTCACCCCGCATCGCTGGACGCCCTTTTTTCGCATCGCGCGCGACCGCACAGTGGTCCAGGCCGATCCGACCCGGTGGGATTACAAGCATCAGGTGCTAGGCATGTCCCACCTGCCGCCATGGCGCCTCTTCCTTTGGGTGAAGTTCATAGAAGCCGCCGCGCAGCTTCGCCCGCGCTCGCTACGCCGTTTGCTGTGGAACCCCGATCCCAAGATCCGCCATGCGATCCGCTGGTATTATCGGATGGGCCGCCGCGTATGGTTCCACGAGATTACCGGCTTCCTCTTTCGCGATACCTATCGCGACGAAGGCCGGACGCTGGCGGCCTTTCTCGGCGCGCCGCAGGACGCCGAGGAGGAGGCCTCTCGCGTCGCGCTACGCCCGCAAAAGGCGCCGGCGCCGGTGTGACGTTGGCTCGCGCCCGAGTTGTACAATGTTCTGTACAATTGGAAATGTCAGCAGATGCCTGACATTCCCAACAGCGACTGCGCTTCTGACCAAAAGATACGGGACATAGGGGTGCGCCATATCTCCGCGCCGGTGATTCAACCGCGCGAGCTCCAGCGGTAAGTGCGTCTCGTTCTTTGAAATCGTCGGCGATAGAAAAACAGGCCCTCCCCCGGGACGCGAACGGCTTTGATTTTACCCGGAGCGAATACCATTTTTCCTTCCCCAGCGAAGGCTGGGGCCCAGGTGGGATGGCTGAAGTGATGACCCGCAACGCTCATCACCTGCGTCCCCCAACTGGGCCCCCGCCTTCGCTGGGGAAGGAAAGAGGAAGGGCGCGAATTCGATGCTCAGCGCACCCAGCGAAGCATATGCGGAAAAGGGGTCACCCCCTGCTTGTTCGCATCGCGCTTGCCAATAGTCATGCCGAACCATTGCAGCAGCGGCACACCCGGCGCACCGCCATCCGCGAACACCTCAGCCAGATAGCCGCCACCACCGCGATAGCCTTCGTCGTGGAACACGATCCGTGGGTCGATGCCGATCTCCACAGCCGCGGCATAGGACCAGGCGATCGCTGCCATTTCCTCGGCCGGGTCGGACGGGACCTCGCTGAGCGAAGCGCGAACAGCAGGATCGGTGACGGCGATATGGCCTGCCTCGTGGAGAAGGTCGCCGGGCCATGCGAGCCGGTTCGGGTCGACCACAAGCGCACCGTATCGCACGGTCATCGCGGGCAGCAGCGTGTCCTCGTCAAGCGCTTCGATGACGACCGGAATGCCGATCTCGCCGAGGAAGGTGATGATCCGGGCAGTCACGGGGTCGTTCAGGGCCATGGCCGCACTTCAGTGTCTCGTGGCCAATCAGTCAACGAAAAAGGGGGCAAACGAAAAAGGGCGGCCCGTTGCCGGACCGCCCCATTTTCGCGAAACCAAAAAGCTTAGCGCTTCGAGAACTGGAAGCTGCGGCGAGCCTTGGCCCGGCCATACTTCTTGCGCTCGACGGTACGGCTGTCGCGGGTCAGGAAGCCAGCTGCCTTCACCGGCGCGCGCAGGATCGGCTCGAACTTGGTCAGCGCCTGGCTGATGCCATGCTTGACCGCGCCGGCCTGGCCCGAAAGCCCGCCGCCCTTGACGGTGCAGACAACGTCATAGGCACCGTCACGCTCGGTAACGCCGAAGGGCTGGTTGATGACGAGGCGCAGAGTCGGACGTGCGAAATACACTTCCTGGTCGCGGCCGTTGATCGTGATCTTGCCCGAGCCGGGCTTGATCCAGACGCGGGCGACTGCGTCCTTGCGGCGGCCGGTCGCATAGGCGCGGCCCTGCTTGTCGAGGATCTGCTCGCGCAGCGGCATCGGCTCACGGACGACGACGGGAGCGGCAGGCGCATATTCGTCGCTGGCGAGGACCTGGCTCGAAGCCGCAACCGGCGCCGGCGAGTTGGTCAGCTCGGCGAGATCGGCGAGGGACTGGCGATTGTCGGACATTAGTTGCCCACCTTGTTCTTGCGGTTCATCGATCCGATGTCGAGGACTTCGGGGTTCTGCGCTTCGTGCGGATGATCGGGGCCGGCGAAAACGCGCAGGTTGCGCATCTGCTCACGGCCGAGCGGGCCGCGCGGGATCATGCGCTCGATCGCCTTTTCGAGCACGCGCTCGGGGAAACGACCCTCGAGGATCTTGCCCGCTGCGACGCCCTTGATGCCGCCGGCATAGCCGGTGTGGCGGTAATAGATCTTGTCCTTGAGCTTGTTGCCCGTGAACCGGATCTTGTCCGCGTTGATGACGATGACATTGTCACCGCAATCGACATGGGGGGTAAAGCTCGGCTTGTGCTTGCCGCGCAGGACATTGGCGATGATCGAGGCTGCGCGACCGACCACCAGGCCGTCGGCATCGACGATATGCCATTTTTTCTCCACCTCGTGCGGCTTGACCGACTTGGTGGTCTTCATCAGCGCCTTCATGGAGCCAGGACCTTTATGATTGAAACGACACGCGCCGCCCCATGCGGGACGGCGCTGATGGCGGGCTAATGTTCGCAGATGGCCGGAAAGTCAAGCTTTGCGCGGGTTTCCTGACGGGTATTATGATACCCGAGTACTCGAAGCCCTACAAGTCGCCGGTTGCGCCATAGACCCAGTCGGCGACCGCCGGGTCGACATGCGCCTCCCAGGCCTCGATCACGGGTAGCTCATAGACGTGCAGCGCGGCGATTCGGGCGGTGAGCAGGGCGCCACGGTCAAGCGTTGTCTTGAACAGGATTTCGGTTTCGTCATTGGCTTCGACCTTGCCGAGCCAGCGATAGACCGAACGGGCAGTGGCGAAGGTCGCGCAGGCGGCGAGCCGCTCCTCGATGATCTGGCGCGCGAGCCTGTCCGCTGTCGCCGCGTCCGTCACCGTGGTGCGCACGAGCAGGATGTTGCTCATGCCGGATTCCGGCCGATCGCATGCGCGGCGAAGGTCGCCGCGATCAGCGTCAGCGCCGCATTCGCCTGATGCGCGACGGCGATGCCGATCTCGACGCCGCTCATCAGCGTCGAGATGCCGAGCAGGATCTGCAGCACGACCAGCCCGATCAGTATCCGTCCCGCGGCGACCCCGCCCGATCGCATCGCTTTGAGCGCAAGCGCGATCAGCCCAGCCGCTGCGATGAAAGCGAACCAGCGGTGGATGAACTGAACGACGACAGGATTGTCGACCGCATTGCGCCACGCCGGGCTCACCATCGGTACGCCGGCGGGAAAGAAGGAATCGCCCATCAGCGGCCAGCTCGCAAAGGCATAGCCGGCGTTAAGGCCGGCAGTGAAAGCGCCGAACATGATCTGGCTGAACAGCAAAGCGAGCGCGATCAGGGCGAGCGGGCGCAGGGCGGCCGGCCTCGCAAGCCGGCTCCCGGCCAGGTTACGCAGATCAAGCGCTGTCCACACCATTCCGGATAGCAATATCAATGCCGTGATCAGATGCACCGCAAGCCGCACATGGCTGACATCGGTGCGGACCGCGAGGCCGGATGAGACCATCCACCAGCCGATCGCGCCCTGCAGCCCCCCAAGCGCGAGCAGTGCCACCAGGCGCCAGCCATAGCCGGGCGGAACCCGCCGTTTCACCGCAAACCACAGCAAGGGCAGGGCGAAGGCAAGGCCGATCAGCCGGCCGAGCAGCCGGTGCGAATATTCCCAGAAGAAGATGTGCTTGAACCCGGCCAGCGTCATGCCGCGGTTGATCTGGGTATATTCGGGGATTCGCTTGTAATGGTCGAACTCGGCCTGCCACGCAGCGTCGGTGAGCGGCGGGATGGCGCCGCTGATCGGCTTCCACTCAGTGATCGAGAGCCCCGACTCGGTGAGCCGGGTGATGCCGCCGACAATGACCATCGCAACGATCAGGCCGGCGACCGTAAACAGCCAGGTAGCGAGCGCACGGGGTCGCGAGGGATGGGCTAACGATGAGGCCTGAAGCATGGGCGGTCCCTAACGCCGGGCAGCCGGCGCGTCGATTGCATTATAGGGTGGCTGGCCGTGCAAACATCGGATCCGGTCATAAAAAATCACCGATGATATATTGTAACTCCCTCTAACCTGTGCCACATGGCTCGCGCAATGACCGCTCATGTCCATAGCCACTCACCCACATTCCTGTGGTTCGAGCAGAGATTCGACCGATTCGCCATCGGTCTCTCGGGCCTGTGTGTCGTGCACTGCGTCGCGAGCTCGATTCTGATCGCGCTGGCCGCGTCGGCGGGTGGGCTGCTGCTCAATCCACTGTTTCATGAGGTTGGCCTGACGATCGCGATCGGTTTCGGCATCGCGGCACTTTGGCGTGGCGCCTATACCCATGGCTATATGATTCCGGCGGTGGTCGGCTCGTTCGGGCTCGGCATCATGGCGGGAGCGATGGCGCTGCCGCATGACGGCGGCACCGAGACCCTCTGGACTTTGCTGGGTGTTGCGATTCTCGCGCTAGGCCATGATCTGAACCGCCGCGCCGCCAACTGATCCCTTCTGGGCCCTACCCCTTCTGAACCTCGCCCCTTCCGAACCCCGCCTTGCCGGGAGGGCCCGCAGCGCCTAAATTACGGCCATGGCCGCACATCATCACCATCACGAACCGCAGGGTGCCGAGCTTTCGGTAGCCGCGCGCACGACGCTCGAGAAATCGGGCGAGCAATGGACGGCGATGCGCGCCCAGATTTTCGAGGCACTTGCCGGCTTCGACAAACCCGCCTCCGCTTATGATATCGCCGAGGCGGTCTCGAAAACGGCCGGGCGGCGAGTCGCGGCCAACAGCGTGTACCGAATCCTCGATCTGTTCGTCGGGGCCAATCTCGCGCGCCGGGTCGAGAGTTCGAACGCCTATATCGCCAACGCGCACCCCGATTGCCTGCACGACTGCATCTTCCTGGTCTGCGACTCGTGCGGCCAGACGACTCATCTCGACAATGACAGTATCACCAAGGGTGTCCGCTCCGCTGCCGAGGCGGCCGGCTTCTCGCCGGTGCGCCCGGTGATCGAGGTTCGCGGCAAATGCGCCGATTGCGAGTGAGGCACTAGCGCAACACTCGTGTCGAGAATCGATGCAGAAGGGGCGCTGAAAACGTGCTCGCGTTCGCAGCAATCGACACCCCCTGACGCCTCCGCTAGGGTGAGATGATGGCACAGGTTCCTGACACACCCTTGCTGGACACGGTGCGCGTGCCGGCGGATTTGCGCGCGCTGGCCCCTGGGCAGGTGCGCCAGCTGGCGGACGAGTTGCGTTCGGAGACGATTGCGGCGGTTGGGGTGACGGGCGGTCATCTTGGGTCGGGGCTTGGCGTGGTCGAGCTGACGACGGCGATCCATTATGTATTCGACACGCCGGCGGATCGGCTGGTGTGGGACGTTGGCCATCAATGCTACCCGCACAAGATATTGACCGGCAGGCGCGACCGGATCCGGACGCTTCGCACCGGCGGCGGCCTTTCCGGCTTCACCAAGCGCAGCGAGAGCGAATATGACCCGTTCGGGGCGGCGCATTCATCGACCTCGATCTCGGCAGCCTTGGGCTTTGCGGTTGCGAACAAGATCGCGGGCAAGCCCGGGAAAGCGATCGCGGTGATCGGCGACGGGGCGATGTCGGCCGGCATGGCCTATGAGGCGATGAACAATGCCGAGGCAGCCGGCAACCGGCTGGTCGTGATCTTGAACGACAATGACATGTCGATCGCACCGCCGGTCGGGAGCCTGTCTGCCTATCTGTCGCGGATCGTCTCGAGCCGGGAGTTCCTCGGACTTCGCGATCTGGCGCGGCGGCTGGCGAAGAAGCTGCCGCGTCCGCTGCATACGGCCGCCAGGAAGACCGACGAGTTCGCGCGCGGCATGGCGATGGGCGGGACCTTGTTCGAGGAGCTCGGCTTTTATTATGTCGGGCCGATCGACGGGCATAATCTCGACCAGCTGATCCCGGTGCTCGAGAATGTGCGCGATGCCGAGGAAGGCCCGATCCTCGTCCATGTCGTGACCAAGAAGGGCAAGGGCTATGCGCCGGCTGAAGCCGCGGCCGACAAATATCACGGTGTGCAGAAGTTCGATGTGATCACAGGCGTCCAGAGCAAGGCACCGCCGGGTCCGCCGCAATATCAGAATGTGTTTGGTGCAGCGCTGGCGACAGAAGCGGCAAGCGACCCGAGGATCTGTGCGATCACGGCAGCCATGCCCTCGGGCACTGGCCTCGACAAGTTCGCCAGCGCCTATCCTGAGCGCTTCTTCGATGTCGGCATTGCCGAGCAGCATGCGGTGACGTTTGCTGCAGGCTTGGCGGCACAGGGCATGCGGCCGTTCTGTGCGATCTACTCGACCTTCCTGCAGCGCGCATACGACCAGGTCGTGCATGATGTCGCGATCCAGAACCTGCCGGTACGCTTCGCGATCGACCGGGCAGGCTTGGTCGGGGCTGACGGCGCGACCCATGCCGGCAGCTTCGATGTGACCTATCTTGCAACGCTCCCGAACTTCGTTGTGATGGCAGCGGCTGACGAGGCCGAGCTGGTGCATATGGTGCACACCTGCGTGCTCCATGACACAGGGCCGATCGCGGTCCGCTATCCGCGCGGCAACGGCATTGGTGTCGAGCTCCCCGTCACGCCACAGCAGCTGGAGATCGGCAAGGGCCGGATCGTGCGCTCTGGACACAAGGTCGCGATCCTGTCGCTCGGCACCCGGCTGGCAGAAGCGCTGAAGGCAGCCGATGCGCTCGATGCGCGCGGGCTCAGCACGACGGTCGCTGATCTGAGGTTCGCGAAACCGCTGGACGAGGAGCTGATCAGGAAGCTGCTGACAAGCCATGAGGTTGCCGTCACGATCGAGGAAGGCTCGGTCGGCGGTCTCGGCGCACACGTCCTCACCCTCGCCAGCGACACCGGCCTGATCGATGCAGGCCTCAAGCTGCGCACCATGCGCCTGCCCGACACGTTCCAGGACCAGGACAAGCCCGAGCTGCAATATGCCGAGGCCGGGCTCGATGCCGATGCCATCGTCGACACCGTCCTCAAGGCGCTCCGCCACAACTCCAACGGCGTCTTCGAGGAAGCACGGGCGTAAGGCGCTACATCAAAGAAGAGGCATTCGCCGATTATAAGCTCGTCCCGAACTCGCGAGAATAGCTGGAATTTTTTGCGTAACACGCGCGCGCCTTAGCGTCTCGGTTACCAATGCCTGTCTAAACCTCTCAACGGGAGGTCCGAGGCGATGCGACACCATCTCGAATGGCATGAGGGACGGACATGGTGAAGCCAGCGCAAGACTGGGATACGCGGCCGCTGCCCGAACCCAAGCCACGCCGGCCGCTGCAGCATCTTCCCTGGGCGGTAGCCGCCGGGTTGATCGCGGGATTGATCATCGCGCAGGGCGTTCATGGCAGCGATCGGCGGGACTATGATCGGTTGATGAGCGGCCTCGGCGCATCCGGGGTCGAGGCGCCGGTGGCGCCGACAAATGCCTCCGCGCCCTGACGAGATGGCCGGGCGCCAAGCCACAAGCCCGAGAAGTGATTCACGACCTTTACGTTCCGATAACGACCAGGCCCTAGGGAGGCCGAAAGCCGGGCGACTGGCCAACGCAACAGCGCATGGCGCGGGAACCCTCCGATGATCGACATCGCCCTGTGTATTGCTGTCGACCATGATCCCTGGCTGGTATTGCTCGCAGTCTTCATCTGTTGCGTGGGCGCCTTCGCCGTCGCGCAGATGTTCGAGCGCGCGCGCGGCACGACCGGGCTGCAGCGCGCCGGCTGGATTTTCCTGACGTCGGTTGGTTCCGGCGCAACGATCTGGTGCACGCATTTCGTCGCGATGATCGCGTTCAGGGCAAGGGTGCCGGTAGACCTTGATCCGGTCCTGACGATTGTGTCGCTGATGGTGGCCGTCATCGGAACCTTTGCCGGTTTCGCGGTCGCGACCTGGCGCCCCGGCCGGTTGTTTGCCATCCTTGGCGGCGCGATCGTCGGAGGCGCCATTTCCGGCATGCATTTCATTGGGATGGCGGCCTATCGTATCGACGGCATCGTCACCTGGCGCTGGCCCTATGTCATCGCCTCGATCTCGTGCGCGATCATCTTTTCCGCCGCGGCGCTCCTGGTCCTTGCGGGCAAGGCGAGCCGATACCGGGTCCCCGTTGGAACGGTGCTGCTCGTCACAGCGATCGCGACGCTGCATTTCGTGGCGATGACGGCGCTGCATGTCGTGCCGCTCACCTTCAGCGAAAATCCCCTCAAACCCGACGAAATGGGCAGCCTGGCGCTTGCGACCGCCCTTGTCGGCCTGATGGTGATCGCGGCGGGCGTTTCTGCCGCGTTCATCGATCGCCAGACCCGGTCCGACGCGCTGGAACGCCTGCATCATATGGCGATGAACGATGCGCTGACCGGCCTGCCGAACCGAGTCTGGTTCCAGAGCGAGCTGACGCGCCAGATCGATCTGGCGCTCGCAACCGGCACGCAGCTCGGCATCGTCGCGATCGACCTCGATCGCTTCAAGGACATCAATGACGTTCATGGCCACAAGGCGGGTGACGATGTCCTGGCCATTCTTGCGCAACGGATGAAGAACGAGGTCGGGCGAGACGAGTTCGTCGCGCGGCTGGGCGGCGACGAGTTCGTTGCCATGACCCGCTTCGAGGATCCCTCCCGGCTGCATTCGATTGCCGGCCGACTCGACGCAGTGCTCAAGGCGCCGCTGAAGATCGGTGCATTCGAGGCCCGGCTCGGCGCAAGCATCGGCGTAGCGGTTTTCCCGCGGGACGCCGCCAATGCCGGCGCCCTCACCAGCAACGCCGATCTCGCAATGTACCGCGCCAAGAGCCAGGGCTCGCTGGCGCCCTGTTTCTACGACGCCGAACTCGACGAGGCGATCCGCGACCGGCGCGAGCTGGCGAACGATCTTCGCCAGGCAATCGAGGAGGATCGGCTCGAGGTCCATTATCAGGTCCAGGCGTCAGTCTCGACCCGCGCGGTGACGGGATATGAAGCGCTGGTGCGCTGGAATCATCCGGAACGAGGCACCATCCTGCCGTCCTTCTTCATTCCCATGGCTGAGGAAAACGGCCTCATCCTGCAGCTCGGCGAATGGGTGATGCGGCGCGCCTGTAGCGATGCGGTGGGGTGGGATCACCAGGCGAAGGTGGCCGTGAACGTGTCTGCGGTGCAGCTCGCCCATCCCGATCTGCCGCGCCTGTTCCACCAGATCATGCTCGAGACCGGGCTGCCGCCGCGCCGGTTAGAGATCGAGCTGACCGAAACCGCGATCATGACGGATCGCCCCCGCGCCCTTCATGTCCTGCGCCAGATCAAGGCGCTGGGCGTCGGTGTCGCGCTCGATGATTTCGGGACCGGCTACTCGTCGCTTGAGACGCTGCGCGCTTTTCCGTTCGACAAGATCAAGCTCGACCAGGTGTTCGCATCCGAGCTGGAAACCAGCCCCCAGGCGACCGCGATCATCCGCGCCGTACTCGCGCTCGGCAAGAGCCTGTCGATCCCGGTCCTGGCGGAGGGGATCGAAACGGCCCGGCAACTCGCGGTGCTGGTGGAGGAAGGCTGTGATGAAGCCCAGGGTTTCCTGCTCGGCCGTCCCGGCCTGCTCGCGGCGAGCGGCCATATGCCGTTGACGGACGAGGCGGAGGTCGTGCCAATCTTCAAGGCGAGCTGACACGGGGGCTAGTGCAACATCCCGAATATTGCGGACTGCGCGCCTGAGCCACGATAGATTCCCGATCGCAATCTCCCGCAGCTTGAGCCATGCGCCCTTCCAGCCTAGATACGGCCCTGTCAGCAATACCGACAGGATGTGCGCCGCCATGGATTCCACCCGGACAACGAAGCCGATTTGCCTTGTTTCCTGGGAGGTTCCCGCCTGTGCCCGCCATCACAATTTCCACACTCTCATGGTCGACGCCTGACGGGCGCCGCCTTTTTTCACAGCTCGACCTGAGCTTCGGCGCCGAGCGCACCGGGCTGGTCGGCCGCAATGGTGTCGGCAAGACCAGTCTGCTCAAGCTCATTGCCGGTGCGCTGACGCCGCAATCCGGGCGCGTCTCCGTAAGCGGCAGCCTGGGCGTGCTGCGCCAGGCCGTGCAAGTGAGCCCTGAGGAAACGGTCGCAGACCTCTTCGCCGCACGCGCTGCGCTGGCCTTGCTTGACCGCGCCGAAGCCGGCGACGCGACCGCCGACGAACTGGCGGGTGCCGACTGGACGATCGAGGCCCGCATGGCCGAGGCACTGGCGCGGGTCGGGCTGGATGCGGCTTATGACACGCCACTGGCTGCGCTCTCCGGCGGGCAACGCACGCGAGCGAGCCTCGCCGCCCTGGTGTTCGCCGAACCGGATTTCCTGCTGCTCGACGAGCCGACCAACAATCTCGATCGCGAGGGGCGGGGTGCGGTGATCGACCTGCTTGCGGGCTGGCGGGCCGGGGCGATCGTGGTGAGCCATGATCGCGAACTGCTCGATACGATGGACGCGATCGTCGAGCTGACCTCGCTCGGCGCGACCCGCTATGGTGGGAACTGGAGCGCCTATCATGCCCGCAAGGCGATAGAGATCGCCGCCGCCGAACAGGATCTCGCCGATGCCGAGCGACGCGTCGCCGATGTCGCCCGCAGCGCCCAGGCGACGGCCGAGCGCAAGGCGCGGACTGACAAGACGGGGCGCCGCAAGGCAGCGAAGGGCGATATGCCGCGCATCATGCTGGGCATGATGAAGAACAGGAGCGAGGGCACCAGCGGCGCCAATGCGCGGCTCGCGGAGAGCCGTCGGGCCGACGCGCTCGACGCGGCGGCGGCAGCGCGCGAGCGGGTCGAGGTTCTCCAGCCCCTGTCGGTCGTCATCCCCTCGACCGGGCTGGTGGCAGGCCGGACCGTGCTGGCACTTGACGCGGTGACCGCCGGCTATGAGTCCGGCCGGCCGATCATCCATGATCTCACCTTTGCGATGATCGGGCCGGAGCGGGTTGCCGTCACCGGCCCGAATGGGTCGGGCAAGACGACGCTGCTCGCGCTGATCACCGGCGCCTTGCAGCCATGGCAGGGGGCGGTGCGGGTGATCCCGGACCACGCCATGCTCGACCAGCAGGTGAGCCTGCTCGATCCCGCGCTCTCGATCCGCGATAATTTCCGACGGATCAACCGCCAGGCCGACGAGAATGCCTGCCGCGCGGCGCTCGCCCGCTTCATGTTCCGCGCCGATGCGGCGTTGCAGATCACCGGCACGCTCAGTGGCGGCCAGCTGCTGCGCGCGGGTCTGGCCTGTGTGCTCGGCGGTGGGACGCCGCCCTCGCTGCTGATCCTCGACGAGCCGACCAACCATCTCGACATCGATTCGATCGAGGCGGTCGAAGCGGGGTTGCGGGCCTATGACGGCGCGCTGCTGGTGGTCAGCCACGATACGGCGTTCCTGGAGAATATCGGGGTGACGCGGCGGGTAGAGCTGGGGGCCGCCGGATAGTGTCTCTGGCGGATGGTATCGAAGCAATCAGCAAGAAAGAACCAGATCGGTAGTATCGGCCAAGGTCTCGTTGACTCAATCCCCGTCACAGACGAGCTTGCCCGCGATCCAGCCACAGGATGGGAGGCGTCTGATGAGCAATGTTCCAGGTAATCGCGCGGGGATGATTTCGTTTCAGGAACTGCCGGATGAGTTGCGGAAAGCGATCATGCTCGCGGGTGACAATGCCGGTGCCACCGGACCGGTGGTCGCCAAGTGGCAGATCGCCGGGCGCATGATCCAGGATCCCGTCAAGGCGACCAACTTCTCGAACGCGGTGGTGAAGCATCTCGATCAGGTCGGCATCAAGGCCAATCCCGCGGTGCTGACGATCCGGGGCGAGACGCTCGCCGGCTTCATCCAGCTGCCGTCGCTTCCCGACACCCGGGAACTCTAGGGCGCGCCAACCCATGGACGGTGCCGATCCGCCGCTCTCCTGTCCGAGCGCTCAGCCCGACATGGTGGACGCGCACCCTTTCGGCATCGTCTCGGGGACGGTGCAGGAGCCGCGGGTCGCTTATCTGAAGCGGGATGCCGAAGTGACGCCGGAGATGATGGCGGAACTCGGCGATCTCGACCCGACCCGCGTCTTCCGCTTCTCGGCCCGGTGCGAGAGCGCGCGCTGCGCTCAGTTCGAGGACGGGCAGTGCGGCCTCGGAAAGCGCATCGCGGCGCAGCTGCCGCCGGTGGTCATGGCGTTGCCCTCCTGCCAGATCCGCGCGACCTGCCGCTGGCACGAGGAGAATGGCGACAGCATCTGCTTCCGCTGCCCGCAGGTGGTGACGGTTGTCCCGCCCGACCTGACGGCGCTGACCCGCGCGGCAACGCCGCCTGGCCTGGCACCGGCCGCGCAGTCCGGCGAAGGCTGAGGGCGAACTAGCCCGCGCCCGGACGCGTCACATTGGTCTCAGCCAGCACTCCGATATCGAATTCATAGATCAGCTCGAAGACCGGCGCCGCGGCGGGATCGCTGAGGAACGGGGCGCCCGTGCAGTGGAAATAGGGCATGCCTTCATCGCACCAGACATTGTCGGGCAGCCGATCCCGGTCGAGCCCGTCATAGAGCACCCGATCCGTGCCGACCGCGCCGCGCAGCGCGCTCAGCGAAAAGTCCCGCCTGCCCGCGATCGTGAGATCGAGCTCGATCTGCAACAGGCGCGGATTGTCCATCGTGCTCGCGCGATAAGCCGCCATTTCGCCCAGCGTGATCCTGGCGTCCTTCGCCCCCGTCATCGGCTTGATGATGTTCGCGCGGAGGCGCTTCAGCTTCCCCACCCGGCCATAGAGCATCAGGCCCTGGGTGATCGTCTCCGCGGTGAAGAGGTAGCGGAAATATTCGCCGAACCTGGCCCCGGCGCGCTCCGCGTCGGAGGCGATGCGGATCGTCTCGTTGCCGGTGCAGTTGGCGAAGACCGGCGCGTTGCGGCGCTTGACGAAGACCTGGCCGGACGACCAGTCGGGCACGCGCGCCGGCTTCAGCGTCGTGTGGATGAGGATGGCGTCCGGCCGATCCTCGAGCGAGACCACCATCCCGGCCCCGGCATCGCCGCCGAGGTGCGAGCCGCCCGTGCTCACATCGCCCGGCCTGCCGCGACAGAATTCAAGCGTCATGCCCGGCATCATGTTCCAGTTCGTGAACCCGCCGCCGGTCTCTATGCTCCACAGATCGTTCTTGCGGATCGTGAACACGCCGTCCGCATAGGTGATATTGACGCCGTCGACGAAGTTGTAGCGGGCACCCGTCATATAGGGGAAGCAATAGGGCGCCGAGGCGATCCGGCAATTTTCGAACCGCGCTGAATCGCAAAAGCCGAACTGACCGCCATAGCCGATGGTCCCGATGTCGCAGTTGACGACCTGCAGCGCCTTGCCGCCGACTCCGACCAGGCTGATCCTGCAATTCTCGGCAATGGCGAGATCGACGCTGGCGCTCTGCAGGCCGAAGCCGGACCGCATCTCGCCATCCCGGCGCACCGATTTCTTCACCAGCTTGTCCGGCTCGGTATAGCTGCGCTCGATGCAGCGTTCAGCGAGGAATTCGTCGCAGACGCTTTCGGCGAAGCCCGGCACCACGCAATCCCGGAAGGTCACTTTCCGCCCGGTCGCCAGGATGAAATTGCCCTTGCGCTCCTCGGCGTGGCGAATCTCCAGCCCATGGAAGCTGTGATCGACATCCCAGGTGAAGCCGCCGCGATCGAGCTTGTAGATGCGCGATCCGCCCCAGTGGTTCTGGATCGGATAGGCCGGGAAATCCGCCCGGTAATCATGGGTGAGCGGCGGATCGAAGGTCATCGCGCCGGTGGCCTGGTCGATCGTCCTGATCGCCACGAAATCGAAGCAGTAGAGATTGGGCGGATAGCCGCCATATTGCACGTCCAGCCCGGCGATCATCACCATCTCGCCCGGGGCATATTGGGCGAGCTCGGCCGGCGCCTGCGCGACCACGCGGGTGGCGCCCTTTTTCGCATCATGGATCAGCGGGTTGCTCTTGTTGGCATAGAGCAGCGCGTTGCCGCTGATCGGCCAGGGCAGGCCGCCGGGCGCGGTCTGCAGGAAGGTCGCGCCGGGCCCTGAGAAGACGAGCGTCCTGATGCCCTTGAAGCAATTTTCGGTGAGCGAATAATCGAAATGATAGGTCCCCGGCGGCACGACGACATGCACCGCGCGCCCGGCCGCCGACTCCTCGCGCGCCCAGGCGCCGAACGCGTTGAGCGCGGCGGAATTGGCCGCGTTGTTCGAGGGCAGGCCGTCACCGCGCGCGCCGAAATCATGGAAGTTGGCGGGTTCGCCTGGCTTGCCGTCGGCGACAGTCATGCATGGTTTCTCCAGGCCAAATGTGGCGGCCGCATGTCGCTTTGAGCCAATACCGGCGCCGTGCCGAGTGGTATTTCAAGCCGCGATGGAGCCCGCCGACACATTGGGGCCCGAGACGCCCTTCAGCTATCGCTGCACGCGATGCAATCGCTGCTGCACGGGCAAGCGCATCCAGGTGAACCCCTATGAGATCGCGAGGATAGCGCGGGCGCGCGGGGTTTCCACTGCCGAGGCGCGGGATCGGTTCACGGTCGACAGCGTGCTGCGCCAGGATTCGGAGGACCGCTGTATTTTTCTCGGCGAGCATGGCTGCAGCATCCATGGCGACCGCCCGCTCGTATGTAGGCTGTTCCCGCTTGGGCGGGTGATCGAATCAGGTGGCGCCGTGCATTTCGTGCGGGTGGATCCGAGCTGGGCTCATGGCGAATTCGGCGAGGCGGGCAAGGTCGCCGATTTCGTCGCTGCGCAGGGCGCCGGCCCGTTCATCGCCGCGGCAGACGCCTATTTCGACTGGTATTGCCGCGCCCGCGAAAGCCTCGCGGCCGGCACGCCCGGGAATGAGAAGGGGGGCGAGGGGGAGAGCGGGTTGGAAGACCTGCTCGATATCGACAGCCAGCTCGCCGCATGGTGCGGCGCGCGGGGCGTGAAGGAACCCGAACTTCCGGAGGATCGGATGCGCCTGCATCTCGCAATTCTGGACGGGCAGTTAGGAGATGATCATGACTGACGACACGAAAAAAGCGGCTGCGCTGACCGCCGCGATCTCGATGCTTGGCCTGTCGCTCGGCGTCTCCGGGCCGGCGGACGCGCAATATACGCCGGTGCGACCCAGTGGGCAGGGCAATCAGGGCGTGCTGATCGGCCTCAACCAGCCGTCGAGCGGCCAATATAAGAGCGAGCAGTGGAAGAGTGAGCAGCTCAAGAGCGAGCAGCTGAAAAGCGAGCAACTCAAGAGCCAGCAGTGGAAGAGCCAGCAATATAAGAGCAACCAGGTGAAGCTGGCGCCGCAACCCTGAGCGTCCGGCTTCTTTCTTCCTCTCCCCTTGTGGGAGACAGGAAGGGTGAGGGGGACACTCTCTGAGGTCACGAGCCTCATCCCCCTCATCCTTCCGTCGCTTCGCTCCTCCCTCCTTCTCCCACAGGGGGAGAAGGATTTCGGCCTAGTGCGGTGGAACCGAAGTTCGAGCCATCAGGCTTCCCATTTCCGTCATGCCGGACTTGTTCCGGCATCCATGTTTCCGCAGGGTGTGCAGGCGTTGTTTTTGCGGCTCGATGGACCCCGGAACAAGTCCGGGGTGACGCTGGATATAATGTGGCGAACTTCAGATTCGGGTGACTAGGCCGATGACTCTTAAAAAGCGGTCTGTCGGCAAGCGCCCCAGTTGCGGACATTCGCAGACGGTGTAGGTTTGTGCGCATGGAGACAACTCGCCTTCTGACCGCAGAAGAGTTTGAACACTGCTTTGCTGCACCGATGCAGAACGTCACAGCCGACGCTGACCCAAAAGTCGATATTTGGCCTTACGTCGATAGTCTTGATTTAGATGCGATAGGCTTGCCCAGTATCAATGATGTCCATTACGTCTATCGTGACGCTAGTGACCGCTTCGACCAAGTCTTAATTGGAACAGGCCGCTTCAATACTCTACTGGCGATCGTCGTCGATCGACACCTGCAATCTATCGTAGGTCACCATCTGCTGGACTTGAACGAGAAGTATAACGTGCGGGGCGATCATTTGCGGACGATCCGCTAACCACCAATCTCGGCCATTCAGCCCTCGCGCGGAAAGCGGTCGTTTATGAGTTCACGACCTAGAGCGGGTTCGATCCCTGGGATCCGGCGGCGGCGAATACTTGCCGGAATTTTGCGTGGTTGGTGTCGAAATGAACGCATATGTCGTCGACGACATGAAGATTATCACGGTATTTCAGGTTTTTAATGCGAACTGGCCCGCCTCGCGGATTTCCGTCGACTCCAAACCGATGCGCGGCTGGCCTATAATATTCCGTACTATTCATCCGGGTAGGCTATATCCGTGAGGCTAATAGCGGCCCATGCCGTAGCCCCAGTCCAGTACAGCGACCGGCGGAAACCTATTATGCGACCCCACGTCGCGTTCATAATGCGGGTTTTTGCGCCGCTCGGGCGTTGGAGATCAGCTATATATGTCGCCCTGAGCGGCGCATTATCGCCGGAAGATCATCAAAGGCGCCGGAGGTCAACTTCGCACGCCACTATTTCCAAGAATAGAGTTATGAGAATCGGTCTTTCAGGGCGGATTTGTCTTACCGCCGTCTTGCGGCCGGCCGGCGAGGGCGTGCGGTCGCCCTCGCCGCCAGCTGGCGGCATTCTGTGTGTCTCGACAATGGCAAAGAGCGGATCGCGGCGCAGGGTACCGGATCGGGCGGACCATAGCAGGTGGCGGAAAGGGTTGAATCGCGCTGGCCGCGGTCGCCCGCGTGGTCTGCAACAAATCTGACTCTGGGCCCGGACAGCCCTATTCCGTCTCGGGCTGCTGCCCTTCGACCGGAACCGGGGTGAGCTCGTACAGGGTGAGCTGCGCCGATCCGTCGGCGGGCACCAATGTCAGCCGCCAGCGGAAATAGCCGACCCGCTCCACCACGCCCACGGCATTGTGGCCATGGGCGGCGCCATAGACCGGTGCGCTCGCACCCCCTTCCGCAAAGGCGCCGAGAAAGACCATGCGCCTGGCGCCATCCGGATAGAGCCAGCCCGCCGGGCGCTCGATGCCGGTCTGCTTGGTGAAGGCCTGCGCGTCGCTTTCGCTGCCGACGAAGCAGAAGGCGGGCGGGAAGCTGCGATATGCGGGCTGGCGCGGCGCGGAGGCGCCGAGCTTCACCGCGCGGCAGCGATAGGAGCCCGGCGGCAGCGTGGGATAGGGCAACGCACGGGCGGGATCGAGCAGCGCGCCTTCCCGCGCCAGCGCGGCGGCGAAGCGCGGCCTGGCGGCGGCGAGCGCGGCGGTCCAGCGCGCGCGCAGGGCGTCGAGCCGGGCCGCATCGGCGGTTTGGATCTGCGTCTTCCATGCCGGGCCGGGCTCTTCGGGGGCCTCGACCGTGACCATCGGAAGGGGCCGACGCGTCGCCGCGCATCCGCCGATCGTCGCGGCGAGCAGGCACAAAGCGAGAGAGCAGGATGCGCGGCGCAATGATCTTCCTCCCGAAAACCATTCCGGTCAGCGAGGCTGATGTAGCACGCGCACATCTCCATTATATCAATGGAGGTTACGGGCGACCGCGTAATTGTCCCCGTCCATCGCGGCTATAGCCCTGTTGGCCGCGATTGGCCGACGCCCCGCGTTCTTCGCGCGCCGCATTGCGCGTGGCGTTTGGGCGGTGTGGTGGTTGATCGGTGCTCAGGCGGGCGCGCTAGCCGCCCATCGGCTGCGCGGATACCCAGATCATTTCGGTGGCGTTCGCAGGTGGTACCCTCCTAACCTGCGTCAGGCGTATGTCGACAAGTCGATGAGCGGGTCTGAGGAGAGAGATTCAGGTGTTTGGTAACTGTCAGCATATTTCGGGTTCCCAGCGGTGACGAGCGCCTGCCGATCGCTTCGGATTGCGATCTTGGGTGGGGTGCGGGCTGGCGGGCGCACCCTCCTTGCGGCGGTGAGGTGGGCGGGAGGCGCCCTGCTGGCCGCTTTGCTAGTCTCCCCCGCACCCTCGGCTTTCGGGCAGACGCTCGATCGATCGGGCCCCGACATCGAGCAGAGCCTGGCCTTGCGGGCGCGCTATGGCGTGGCGACCCCAGAAGCTCGGGAAATCGTCCGGATCGATAGCGTCGCCGTCCATCACATCAGGACCGAATGGAGCACGATCGCGTGGCGCGATGCGGCGGGGCTCTGGCGGATCAGCGCCGTGGGTGAAGAAGGCCCTGGCGGGCTGTTAACGATCGAGAAGCGCCTCCTGCCGGAAACGATCAGGACGCTGCCCGCGCGCGACGGGCAGGCGCTCGACCGGCTGTTGCGATCGCATGGCTTGTACCGTGAGACGGTGCGCCGAACCGGGGAGATCGGGATTGGCGCTCCCTTTCACGTCATGGAGATCGTCACACCCGTGGGCAGAACGGTCGTGCGCTGGACTGGGCGGCTGAGGGGGCGGACGGGCCATGTCGCCGACATCGTGCTGGGTCACGATTGAGTGCGTGCTGCCCGCGCTGAGCTATGCTTTGTCAGCGTACTCTAATTAGTAAACTGTCACCATAATTCAAGCAAATTGCAGATTTGCTCAGCAACGAAAAACAGGCCCTAATCGTTGCTGATAGCGCGGAGCCGAAATCGATCTCAGAGACGGGCTTCAGGTCATTCCGGCAAAGAAGGGGAGGGGCAGCGTGAATGCTGGCATCCAGCTCATCCAGAGTCAGCGTATTTCATACACGACACGTTCAACGAATCTAGCAAAGGAATACAGAAACTATCTTTAGCTCAAGGACTTAGACGAACAATCACTCAACGTGCCGGTTCCGATATGGAACCATCTTATGGACGCTATTCGTTATGGCTTTGAGAGTATCATCGACTTCATACCCGATCACATCAGGATGAGGCAGGAGGCGCAGTTTCAAAGGGCGGAGAACCGTCAGCATCTCAACTCGTCACGCTGACAACATTGACTCTACACCCGGATTCGGATACGCACCGTGAGTTAATCAAATAAAGCGTCTGCTAAGCTACGGGGCCCCTGCAGGGGTCAACATAACAAAGTCTCAGCTGCCCATTGCAGACGGGTGCTGGGGAATAGTTTCAACCGGTTCGGTTGGGATGTTCCTCGGTGCCGTGCGCTCCGATACCTCCCAGTCCGATGAACGAGATGGGAAGTGGAATGCGCAAGTTAGCCGCTGCGTACCTCGCGATAAAACCGACTGTCCTTGCAGGCTCCGTGGGGGCTGCTGGCCTCATTTCACCGTGGCTTGGAGCGTTTGCCATCTTTGCCATAATCGCGTGCAAGGCGTTGGACCAAGCGCCGGCCATCATCCTTGCGCTGCGAGCTGACAAGAAAGCCGCCTATACACAGTTGCAGATCACCCAGGTTGACAGCCGCAGTGATACAATGAGTGCATAACGCAATGTACTAATGGATACCCCGCGCGAGATAGTGCGCCACTCTGAGGATAACTAACTGAATGGTGCGATCAAGATCGGTAAGTATGTTGATTGGTCTATGCACGATACGGTTGAGACGATCGACGCGTACCTAAACTCGCGTCATATTTCTGGCCCGAAAAATAGCCTCGGTCGCGATAAGCCGTTCTTCAATATCGTCACCGCGGCATGCAATATTTGGTGGAGAGCGACCGACCTCGATCGGAAGGACATTCGCATCATACCCGACACCGCATCAAACGTCGGTGTCGCATTCATCTCCACCGTGAGGCTCCAAAACTGGATGAAAACGGCGAGATTCGGCGTCTTTTTGAACGAATGGGGCCGCGCTCTCTCTCGCTACGGCTCGGCTGTGGTCAAATTCGTGGAGCAGAACGGCGAGCTCGTAGCGTCAGTGGTGCCATGGAACCGCTTTATCGCTGACCCGGTCGATTTCGACGCGATTCCTGGCATCGAGAAGCTCTACAAGACGCTGACGGCCAGATCGAGGACCTCCACATTACCAAGGCGTATGACAAAGCAAATCCTCGGGTCGAAATGACCGTCGAGCCGACTAGAAGAGTTCGCGCACCGGGATGAAGGGCAGACCGGTCTCAACGGCGCGCCGCTGTTTGCGATCGATGACATGATCGAAGGGAAGGCGGCGGTTCAACATTTCCCACATATCCTCCCCGCTCATGCAGATAGTCCGCTTGCCAACCCCGAATGCGTGCAGCCCATCGTCGGTAAACCCGCTGTAGCTAACGAAGAGACCACGTGCCCAGGCGGCTTTGTTCAGAAGCTTCCCCTCGAATATGAGAAGGTCGGCTTGGCCCGTGGCAGATTGCTGCCATTTCGCCTCAAGGAGATATGTCTGCTCTCCCATGACGAAGCTTCCGTCGATCTGCTCGCCCTTGTTTCGGAAGGGCTCACGCGGCCTGAGACTGTACATCGTGAAGAGCTTTTGCAGATAGGCTTCGAAAGCGAATCCGCGCTCATGAGGTGCTACGCTCGTGAGCGTGAGCAGCTCCTCTTTAAGGGAATCCATCTTCGCGAAATCGAACGCAGGCTTTGGGGGTTCTTGAACGGTCGATGCGGCGGGACCGCCTCCCAGCCGGTTGACGAGGTTGAGATAGCGCGCCTCGGCATTCGCTACCGGGTCCGCGCGACCCGAACGGAGAACGAAATCTTGGCGAACCTCCCACAACGCCTGAAGCGTCTTGAGCGCGGTTTTATCATCGACCAGTTCCAAGAAGCGCCGCAGACGCTTCCCTTTGGAGCCTCCGCGATCCGAATACCGAGGATCTTCAATGTCGACGTCCAGCTCGTTGGCGAAGAACTCTGAGAAGGTCGCATCGGAGAAATGGAGAACGTAGCCGGTGCCACGCATGTAATCGACGAGATCGGCAACGACGTTGAGGTCAAGAGTGCGCAGGCTGCTCATCTCGACGTACATAACGGCACAGGATGACCGCCGCTAGTTTGCGACAAGTAATAGGTGCCAAGTAGGTGCCAAACCGACCGAAATCGGAGCGGCAGCCAGCTAAGTATCTGAAGTTTTGGTGGACGCACTTGGGCTCGAACCAAGGACCCGCTGATTAAGAGTCAGCGGGTCCAAATACTAATCGAAAGAATGTCCCAAGGAGAGGCAGAGAATTCACTCCGCCGCCACCCCAGCCGCCGAGAACATATCCCCGCCACCAGCCGCATCCCCGGCATCCTCATTCGCCGCCGGCCCGGCCTTAGCCTTCTGCCTTTTGTCGAACCCGTCCCAAACCTCGTTCCAGTTCCCCCGCGTCGCCGCCTTGGAATATTCCGTCGCGCGCTGTTCGAAGAAATTGGCGTGCTCCACGCCGTTCAGCAGCGGGGCGAGCCAGGGCAGGGGGTGTTCGTCGATCATGTAGATCGGCTTCAGGCCGAGCTGGCCCAGCCGCCAGTCGGCGATGTAGCGGATATATTTCTTGATCTCCTTGGGCGTCATGCCGTTGACCGGGCCCATCTCGAAGGCGAGATCGATGAAATTGTCCTCGAGCCGCACCGTCGTCTGGCACATGTCCATGATGTCGGAACGGACCGACTTGGTCATGCAGTTCCGCTCCTTGCAGAAGGCGTGGAACAGCTTGATGATCCCCTCGCAGTGCAGGCTCTCGTCGCGCACGCTCCACGAGACGATCTGGCCCATGCCCTTCATCTTGTTGAAGCGCGGGAAGTTCATCAGCATGGCAAAGCTGGCGAAGAGCTGAAGCCCCTCGGTGAAGCCGCCGAACATGGCGAGCGTCTTGGCGATATCCTCGTCTGTGTCGACGCCGAAGGTCTGCAGATAGTCGTGCTTGTCCTTCATCTCGCTATATTCGAGGAAGGCGCCATATTCGCTCTCGGGCATGCCGATCGTGTCGAGCAGATGGCTGTACGCGGCGATATGCACCGTCTCCATGTTGGAGAAGGCGGCGAGCATCATCTTGATCTCGGTCGGCTTGAAGATGCGGCCATATTTCTCGTGATAGCAATCCTGCACCTCGACATCCGCCTGGGTGAAGAAGCGGAAGATTTGCGTCAGCAGGTTGCGCTCATGGTCGCTGAGCTTCTGCGCCCAGTCACGGCAATCCTCGCCGAGCGGCACTTCCTCCGGCATCCAGTGGATCTGCTGCTGGCGCTTCCAGAAATCGAACGCCCAGGGATATTCGAACGGCTTGTACTGCTTGCGGGCTTCGGTGAGGGACATGGTGACTGGTCCTTACGACTTGAAAAACAACATGGTGAGAAGGGCGGCGGAAAGGAAGAACAGGAGGGTGCCGAAGATACGGACGGTGAGGGGATGGCGCGGCCCATAATGGGCCTGGAGCGTGCGAAGCTCCTCGAAATAGCTGTCATGCCCGCGCGCGAGCCGAGCCGCCAGCGCGCGTTCGCGCACGGCGGAGCGGTCCTTCTGCCAGCGCTGCGGAACGACCATCATCGTGACCGCGATGGCGAGCATCGCGGCGGCGCCAACGCCCCGGAGCGTGGTTGAGGCATCGCTCATGAGCCCGCGCTCCCCGGATTGAAGTAGAGATACGCCCCCAGAGCGATCAGCGTGCAGAACGCCGCGATGCGGACACCGCGATTGACCCACGCACCATCCGGGAAGAGCGGTTCCCAGTCGCTGTTTCGCGTGAAGAGCTGCGGAAACAGGGCCATCATGGCCACCATCCCCAACAGAACCCATTTGAAAAAAGCCAGATCCGCCATGTCATGCGCCCACGCCACGCCGGCCCGGCGCCCAGCGACGTTCCGGCGTGTTGTGTTGTTTGCGGGCTGGGATAGCGGAGATGGACGGTTCCTTGGGTTACGCGGTCAACGGAGGAAATTGAGGTAGAGGAGCCCGGCCCCGCATATGGCGAGAACCAGACCCAGGCGGAAATAGTCGGGCGGCGGTTTCGCGGTTCCGGAAGCCTGGGCGGCCGCCTCCCTGCGGTCGCGAAGCTTCTGCGCGAAGGCCATGTAATAGAGCCCGCACCCCAGCATCGCCAGGTAGAGCGCGCCCGAGAACCAGTGGCTGATGTGCCAATGAGTCATTGCGCGCCTCCGATCGTCCGGATGCCCTGGAGCGGGCCGAGCAGGCCGAAGCACATCGCTGCGAAAACAGCCCAGAGGGCGACCGCGAGGATCATGTTCAGCCGGCCGAGCCAGCGAATCCGTTCAGGCGGAAGTCGTGATCCCTGGATTGGCATACCCAGGAAGAGCCGGTTCGCCCAAGGGTTTTCGGTCATGCGCGAAAAACGCAGGCCGTTGAAAAATACTGCGATGCCGATCAGCGTCGCGATGCCGAGGAGGAGCCGCCCGTCGGTCATGACGCGGCGCTCCACGAACTCAGCGCATAGGCAAAGCCGCCAAGAATGATCGCCAGCGCGCCGAACATCGTGCCGGCGATGCGCCGGCCATAGACTGACTGCTCGCTCACCCCCGGCCGGGTGAAGACGACAAGCGCGGCGACGCCGCTCACCGTCGCGACCGAGGCCATGATGAGGGGCGCGCGGAGCATCATGCGGCGCCCCGGCTGTTCACGGCCTTGCGCGATCCGTGCGAGCCGACGCCGAGGAAGACGATGCCGATGAAATAGCCGAAATTATACCAGCCGCCATTGTTCGGCACGGCATAGACCGAGACATCGTGCACGAAGAGCGACACGATCCAGGCGATCGGGAAGATGAAGCCGTGCCACACGCCGAGCAGGAATCCGGGCGCCTGGGGCTGCACCGCCGCGCTCGTCTGATGCGCGGCGCAGGCGGCCAGCGCGAGCATCGCGACGAACAGGGCGGAAAGCCGGATCGTTTTGGTGGCCATCACGATACGCTCCTTGCATCGAATCCGCTTTGAGTGCGTTGGGGGGACGCACCCGTAACGAAGGAGGACTGCTCATGGCCGACGCAAGCGCAATCAAGGAACATATGGAAGTCATCGGCGCTGACGGCGTCCATGTCGGTACCGTAGACCATGTCGACGGAGATCGCATCAAGCTGACCAAGGCCGATAGCGGCACCGGCAGCCATGAAGGGCACCATCACTATATCTCGCTCGGCCTGGTCGCCGATGTCGAGGGCGACAAGGTTCGGCTCTCGGCCAACGCTGACGTGGCGGTGACCTTCGAGGAAGAGGCGTAAGGTCATACCCTCTTCCCTTCCTTCCCCTCTCCCAGCGGGAGAGGGAGGGGCCCATGCGAAGCATGGGAGGGTGAGGGTGATTGGGTGAGGTGCGGCGTTTTGTCACCCTCACCCTTCTGCCCCTTCGGGGCTCCAGTGTTGGGTGAACAGCGCCCCGCGCTGTTCAGGTCATGCTGGGAGCATGACCGACCCAACACTCTCTCCCGCTGGGAGAGGGAGGTAGAGATCGCGGCAATCACCCCGTCCGTGTTCGCCAGCACGTCGTTGTTCCAGAAGCGCAGGACTCGGTAGCCCTCGCCTTCAAGGAAGCGCGTGCGAGCCGCGTCATAAGTCGCGGCCTCGCTATGCTGGCCGCCATCAACCTCGACGATCAGCTTTGCGCTGAAGCTCAGGAAATCGACGAAATAGGGGCCGTACGGAACCTGATAGCGAAACTTAGCTGTTGGGAAAGCCTCGCGGAGGGCGCGCAACAGGCGTTTTTCGGCCTCGGTCGCGTTGCGACGCAGATCCCGCGCGCGGTCGACGCTGCCTGAGGGGAGGTTGCGATAATTGCGCATCACCCTCACCCTTCCGCCGCTTCGCGACTCCCTCCCTCTCCCGCTGGGAGAGGGAATTGGGTTGCGCGTTCAACACACCTCTCCCGGCGGGAGAGGGAGGGGCCCATCGCGCAAGCGATGGGAGGGTGAGGGCGATTTAGAGAGTGCACCTCACTGACACGCCAAGCACTCGTCATAATCCTTCACCTCGACCTGGATTTCCCGAAGGTCGATGGTGTTGTCGGCTTCCACCCCGCCCGCAAAGCCGGCGCGCTGGATGCTCTTCGAGCGGAGATAGTAAAGCGACTTGATGCCCAGCTCCCACGCCCGGAAATGCAACATCAGCAGGTCCCATTTCTCGACGTCAGCCGGGATGAACAGATTCAGGGACGCCGACTGGTCGATATAGGGCGTGCGATCGGCAGCGAGCTCGATCAGCCAGCGCTGGTCGATCTCGAAGCTGGTCTTGAAGCAATCCTTCTCTTCCTGGGTCAGGAAATCGAGATGCTGGACGCTGCCGCCCTGCTCGAGGATCGAATTCCACACGGCATCGGAGTTCTTCGATTTCTCGATCAGCATCTTCTCGAGATAGGGGTTGCGGATCGACCAGGAGCCGCTCAGCGTCTTGTGGGTATAGACATTCGCCGGGATCGGCTCGATGCACGCGCTGGTGCCGCCGCAGATGATGCTGATGGAAGCGGTCGGCGCGATCGCCATCTTGCAGCTGAAGCGCTCCATCACGCCCATATCGGCCGCGTCGGGGCAGGGCCCGCGCTCGATCGCGAGCTGCATCGAGGCTTCGTCGACCTGGGCCTTGATGTGCTTGAACATCTTCAGGTTCCAGCTCTTGGCCATCGCGCCCTCGAAGGCGAGGCCGCGGGCCTGCAAGAAACTGTGGAAGCCCATCACGCCGAGGCCGACCGACCGCTCGCGCATCGCCGAGTACGCGGCGCGCTCCATGCCGGGCTCGGCGCGGTCGATATAATCCTGCAGGACATTGTCGAGGAAGCGCATCACGTCCTCGATGAAACCCTTCTGGTCCTTCCACTGGTCCCAGGTCTCGAGGTTCAGCGACGACAGACAGCAGACCGCGGTGCGGTCATTGCCGAGATGGTCCTTGCCGGTCGGGAGCGTGATTTCCGAGCACAGGTTCGAGGTCGAGACCTTGAGGCCGAGATCGCGGTGATGCTTGGGCATCGCCTTGTTCACATGGTCGGCGAAGATGATGTACGGCTCGCCGGTCGCGAGACGGGTCTCGACCAGCTTCTGGAACAGCGAGCGCGCATCGACCGTGGCGCGGACAGAGCCGTCCTTGGGGGAGGTCAGCGCCCATTCGCCGCCCTCGCGCACCGCTTCCATGAAGGCGTCGGTGATCAGCACGCCGTGGTGCAGGTTCAGCGCCTTGCGGTTGAAGTCGCCCGAGGGTTTGCGGATCTCGAGGAACTCCTCGATCTCGGGATGCGAGATGTCGAGATAGCAGGCGGCCGAGCCACGGCGCAGCGAGCCCTGCGAGATGGCGAGGGTCAGCGAATCCATCACGCGCACGAAGGGGATGATGCCGCTGGTCTTGCCGTTCAGGCCGACCGGCTCGCCGATGCCGCGCACATTGCCCCAATAGGTGCCGATGCCGCCGCCGCGCGAGGCGAGCCAGACATTCTCGTTCCAGGTCGCGACGATGCCGTCCAGGCTGTCGGGCACCGAGTTGAGGAAGCAGGAAATCGGCAGGCCGCGCCCGGTGCCGCCGTTCGAGAGAACCGGCGTCGCGGGCATGAACCAGAGCCGCGAGATATAGTCATAGATGCGCTGCGCATGCGCGGCATCATCGGCATAGGCCGAGGCGACGCGGACGAACAGATCCTGGAACTTCTCGCCCGGCAGCAGATAGCGGTCGGTGAGGGTGTCCTTGCCGAAATCGGTGAGCAGCGCGTCGCGCGAATGATCGACCTCGACCGGGTAAAGCTGCTGCTTCACCGCCTTCGAATCGCCGCGCGTGTTGAGCTTGCGCTTCGCGCCGCCATGCTTGCTGGAGGTGTCGGCAATGGGCGCCGCTACAGCCTCGCCCGCTACTGCCTCAATTGCGTCGGTGGCCATGTTTACGCTCGCTTCCTGGCTATCCCTGAAATCCATATTTCTTCCGTCCCCAGTTACATCACACAGACACACGTCATCGAACCTATCGATCGGATTCGCCTCTCGGCGTTCCCGGTCCGTTCGAATCGGGGGCGAACCCCCATGCTACCATTTCCGGGACGACCAAGGAGAACAAAATCTTCCCTGCCCGTGCCTTAGGGCACGAGGAAAGACCTCACCGCAATATAGGATCCCGGTTGTTGTTCTACTAGCTCTTGGGCTCGCCCCCGAACTCAACCGCTACAGATTGTGCTTAATCGACGCCGAGGGCAAGACGCTAAATGACGGTTTTAAGACTCGGTTCGTCGCTATTTTGAGTCGCTTCACAGCATCGACGAAACGTTGCACTGCAGCGACGCGTGGAGTTCTGCGGGGTTGCCGAAAGGCAAGGGAACGAACACTGAACATGACAAAAATTTTATAGGTTAACGCGCGGCCCAGCATGTAACGGAATGGGGCTAGGTAATAACACTTAGGGCTTCATAGGCCGCCTTGAGCCGTGCCGCGACACTCGGGCGACCACTGGGCGGCGTGCCCAGATGCAGGGTACGCAGCTCGTCCATGAAGTCGGCCCACATCTCCGGTCCGCCTTCCTCGAGCAGTTGCGCGCGAATCGCGAGGTCGGGCGTGACCGGCAGATGACGCCGGCCCCATGCGCCGAGCTGGACGATCAGCGGGACGAGCTGGATGGCCGGTTCAGTGAGGCTGTAGATATGCTTCTGCTTGTGGCTCGGATCGTCGGTGACCGCGAGGAAGCCCGCCGCCACCAGCTTCTTCAGGCGGTCAGCGAGGATATTTGAGGCGATTCCTTCCTGCGACCCGTTCAGCAATTCCCGGAAATGCCGCCGGTTGCCGAACATCATGTCGCGGATCACGATCAGGCTCCAGCGATCGCCCAGCGCCTGGATGGTGAGGTTGATCGGGCAGCCCGAACGCGGATCGTCGATATGGATTGTCATGACTGGTTGCAATATAGGAGCAGTTGTGCGAAATGACAACTGGTTGTGATTCGCAAGTGGTTTGTGAAGGAGAGGAACGATGGGTAAGGTTCGCGTCAGCGCATATTCGATTTCGGTGGACGGCTTCGGCGCCGGCTCCGACCAGAGCCTCGAGCACCCGCTGGGCGTGCGCGGCGAGACGCTGCATGGATGGGCCTTCGAGACGAAGACCTTCCGCACCATGTTCGGCAAGGAAGGCGGGTCGACCGGGGTGGACGAGGGGTTCGCCGCCAGGTCGATGCAGGGCCTGGGTGCCTGGATCATGGGCCGCAACATGTTCGCGCACAGCCGCGGCGACTGGTCCGATGACGGCTGGAAGGGCTGGTGGGGCGATACGCCGCCCTATCACTGCCCGGTGTTCGTCCTGACCCATTATGCACGGCCGCCGATCGAGATGGAGGGCGGCACCATATTCCACTTCGTCACCCAGGGCCCCGAAGAGGCGTTGCGGCTGGCGCGCGAGGCGGCGGGCGACCGCGACATCCGCATCGGCGGCGGCGCCGAGACGATCCGGCAATATCTGACCCTTGGCGCGATCGACGAAGCGCATCTGGCGATCTCCCCGGTCGTGCTGGGCAAGGGAGAGTCGCTGTTCGCCGGCCTCGACCTGCCGGCGCTGGGCTATACGGTCGGCCAGCAAGTGCTCGGCGAGAACGCAACGCACATCGTGCTGACCCGGCAATAAGGAAAGACGGACATGACGATCAAACTCTACGCGCACCCGCTATCGTCTTATTGCCACAAGGCCCTGATGGCCTTTTACGAAAATGACATAGCGTTCGAATATGTCATGCTCGACGGCAGCGAGCCGGTCTGGAGCGAATTCGCCGCATTATGGCCGGTCAAACGCTTCCCGCTGCTGGTCGAGGGCGAGCGGATCGTGCCCGAGGCGAGCATCATCATCGAATATCTCGGCGTGCACCATCCAGGACCGGTGAAGCTGATTCCGGATGATGCCGACGCCGCGATCGAGGTGCGGATGCTCGACCGCTTCTTCGACAATTATGTGATGACCCCGCAGGGCAGAATCGTGTTCGATTCCCTGCGCGCTGAAGGCGAGCATGATCCGCGGGGCGTCGCTGATGCGCGGACGATGCTCGACACTTCCTATGCGGTGCTCGATCGCTGGATGGCGACGCGCGAATGGGCCGCGGGCGGCGCGCTCAGCATGGCGGACTGCGCGGCGGCGCCCGCGTTGCTCTATGCCGACTGGACGCATGCGATCCCGAAGGAATTCGCGAACGTCCATGCCTATCGTCAACGGCTCTTGGCGCGACCTTCCTATGCCCGCGCGCTCGATGAGGCGCGGCCCTATCGGCACATGTTCCCGCTCGGAGCGCCGGAGGGCCGGGATTGAAGAAAGACGGTTCAGGCCGATCGCTTCGATAGCGCCTTGGACGCGGCGGGGGTGGGGGCAAGGCGCTCCATGTTGAAATGCTGCGCGAATTCCACGCCGGCCTTGCCGTCCCCCGCCCATTTGACCTTGGCGGGGAACATCTGGTCCTCGAGCAGCTCGATCAGGATCTCGATCCCGATCGCCTCTTCGCTGACATCGATGCCGTCGATCATCGCGCCGGTGGCGGACATGTTGCGGATCCGGATCTCGCCCTCGACATCCCCTGCGGCAATGCGGGCGTTGCGGATCATCGACTGGCGAGGGCTCCGGCTGACACGATAGCCCGAGGCGGTGGCGAGGCCGTCAGCGGCCGACAGCTGCCTGATCACCTCGGCCGCGCGCATGGGCTTGCCATAGACATAACCCTGGATGTGGCTGCAGCCGAGTTCGCGGATCAGCTGGATTTCGTCCTGCACCTCGACGCCCTCGGCGGTCGTCTCCATGCCGAGCGTATCAGCGAGCGTGACGATCGCCTTGATGATCGCCGCGTTGCGGTTGCCGGCGACCGCTGCGCCCTTCACGAAGCTCTGGTCGATCTTGATCTTGTCGAACGGCGCCTTTTTCAGATAGCCGAGCGATGAATAGCCGGTCCCGAAATCGTCGAGCGCGAGGCGGACGCCGAGGCCCTTCAGCATCTTGAACATATGTTCCGACGAGGCCGTCTCGTCGAGGAACACGCCCTCGGTGATTTCGAGCTCGAGCCGGTGGGGCGCGATGCCCGATTTGGCGAGCGCGCTGGTGATGACCGTCGGCAGGGCGGGATTGGCGAACTGGATCGGCGAGACATTGACCGCGACCCGGATATCCTTCGGCCAGGTCGCCGCCTCGACACAGGCGGTACGCAACACCCATTCGCCGATCGCCTCGATCAGCCCGGTATCCTCGGCGACAGGCACGAACTCGGCGGGCGAGATCGAGCCGCGGGTCGGGTGGTCCCAGCGGATCAGCGCCTCATAGCCGACGATCCGTTGGGTCGTCGCGCTGACGACCGGCTGATAGGCGACATGGAACTGGTCCTGCGAGAGCGCGTGGCGAAGATCGTCCTCGAGCTGCTTGCGGCTTTGCGCGCCGATCAGCAGCTCTTCGCGGAAGAAGCGATGGATGCCGCGCCCATCGGCCTTGGCGGCATACAGCGCGAGATCGGCATTGCGGATCAGCGTTTCCGAATCGCGGCCGTGCTCGGGCGCGATGGCGATGCCGATCGAGCAGCCAATGGTGATCGACGAGCCATCGACCGTATAGGGCTGGGAAAGCGACGCGATGATCGCCCGGGCAAGCTCGCCGAGCCGCTCACGACTGGCTTCGCTCGGCAGCAGAACCTGGAATTCGTCGCCGCCGAGCCGCCCGACCAGCCCCGCATCGCCGACCGCGCGGTGCAGGCGCTGGCTGACCTGCTTGAGCAGCGTATCGCCGACCTGGTGGCCGAGCGTATCATTGACCGCCTTGAACCGGTCGAGATCGAGCAGCAGCAGCGAGGTGGCGCGGTAGATGCCGGTCGGCTGGTGGAGCATCTGATCGAGAGACTGTCGCAGCCGCTGGCGGTTGGCGAGGCCGGTCAGGCCGTCGAACAGCGCAAGGCGGGTGATCTCGGCATCGGCGCGGCGGCGCTCGGTAAGGTCGCTGCCGCTCCCGATGAAACCCTGGAAGCGGCCGAGTTCGTCAGTGGTCGGCCGTCCCGACATCGACCACCAGCGCTCGATCTCGCTGGCGCTCGCCGGGCGTACCGAATAGTTCGAAAAGGCGGTGCGGGAGGAGAGATGGAAGGCGAGAGTACGCTCGGTCTCGGGCGAGGCGCTGTCCATTCGGAAAAGGGCGGTGAGCATCCTGCCGACTGCGGGCGCCTCGGGCGTATCGAGCTCTTTCGCGACCTTGCTGGAGAGATAGATCAGCTGACCATGGCTATCGGTCTGCCAGAACCAGCCGGTGGTGTGGCTTTCGAATTCATGCACGAGGCGGGCCGCCATCCGGCCCTGCGATTCGCTTGTCTCGCGGGTCCCGGATGCGGATCGGTCGAACTGGGCGAGACGGTAGGTGGCAATGGCGAGATAGAGGAAGAAGATGAAGGCGACGCCGCCCGCCAGCCCGAAGCTCGACTGGAACATGGTCGTGCCTACCAGCGCAGCGGCGAAACCGATGGTTGCCGCACGGACCGGATGCAACACCACCGCAGTGACCGCGATAGCGCTGAAGGCCGCGACGAAGCTCGCAAGCTGCAATGAACCGGGGGGGAATTCAGCGGCGACGCCAAGCAACGAGAATAACCCCGTCGCGATTCCAGCCCCGATCGCGGTTGCACTGCGGACACGCGCATGCGGCGACCAGTCAGAAAAAGCCGGAAGCTTGAGTAATGCCCAGGCCAGCAGCCCGAGCCCGATAACCATGCCGCCGCGAAGCTCGATTGCGTTGAGCAGATCGGGGCGATGAAACTCATATGCCGTATACCATAACAGGCAAGGTGCGCAGACAAGGCCGGCGAGCGCGAAAAGCCATGTTGCAGCGAGCTGCCTGACCTGGGTTTGAAGTGTTTCGGCCTGATCGTCCGTCGGCCCTTCCCCCGGCGCGAGGTCGTCGCGGAACGCGCCCGCCGTTGTGGTCAGCGCGCGAAACGGGTGAAATGAGCCGATCATGCGTCGCGGGTAGAGTCCAATCTTGCAGATTTACTTTCCCGTCATGGTGAAGGAAGCATTTCACCATCTCGCAAGTCGATCGAACGGACGGTAAATTTCCTGGTGGCGAGCGAGACCGGACAGGTCGGTCAGACGCGGGGAGCGGCTCACTATCCCCGTCACATATAATCCCCGGTTCGGCACCATCACGATCAGGTCGCGACGATTCCGGCATGGCGGAGGGATATAGGTGATGTCCCGGCGTCGGCGTTATCGGCGCGCGGGAGCGCCGAGCCTCGCGCCTCTCCCCTTTCGCGCTGAACTGGGTTAGGCGCGGCCCGCATTCCCTAGTCGAGCGAGTCCCATGACCATCACCATCCGCGAAGCCGACCTGATCGAGAGCGTCGCCGACGCATTGCAGTTCATCAGCTACTATCACCCGATGGATTATATCCGCGCGCTCGGCGTCGCCTATGAGGCGGAGCAGAGCCCGGCGGCCAAGGACGCGATCGCCCAGATCCTGACCAATTCGCGGATGTGCGCTGAAGGTCATCGGCCGATTTGCCAGGATACCGGCATCGTTACCGTCTTCGTGAAATGGGGCCAGGATTGCCGGCTCGATTCGGACCGGAGCCTGCAGGAGGTCGTCGATGAGGGTGTCCGCCGCGCCTATCTCGACCCCGAGAACAAGCTGCGCGCCTCGATCCTTGCCGACCCCGCTTTCACCCGCCGCAACACCAAGGACAACACGCCGAGCGTCCTCCATGTCGAGATGGTGCCGGGTGCGACCGTGTCGATCGACGTCGCGGCCAAGGGCGGCGGCAGCGAGAACAAGTCGAAGTTCAAGATGATGAACCCGAGCGATTCGATCGTCGACTGGGTGCTCGAGATGCTGCCCCAGATGGGCGCCGGCTGGTGCCCGCCGGGCATGCTCGGCATCGGGATCGGCGGCACCGCCGAGAAATCCATGCTGCTCGCCAAGCAGAGCCTGATGGGCTCGATCGACATGGCGCAGCTGAAGCAGCGCGGGCCGAAGACCGATATCGAGGCGCTCCGGATCGAGATCTTCGACAAGGTCAACGCGCTCGGCATCGGCGCGCAGGGGCTGGGCGGGCTCTCGACGATCCTCGACGTGAAGATCATGGACTGGCCGACCCATGCCGCCTCGAAGCCGGTGGCGATGATCCCGAATTGCGCTGCGACCCGTCACGCGCATTTCACGCTCGATGGTTCTGGCCCGGTCTATCTCGAAGCGCCGAAGCTCGATGAATGGCCGGATGTGAACTGGACCCCCGACAAGGCGGCGATCCGGGTCGATCTCGACACGCTGACGCCCGAGGTCGTGCAGAGCTGGAAACAGGGCGACCGGCTGCTCCTGAACGGCAAGATGCTGACCGGCCGTGATGCCGCGCACAAGCGGATCAAGGACATGCTTGATGCCGGCGAGAAGCTCCCGGTCGAGTTCGCCGGCCGGGTGATCTATTATGTTGGCCCGGTCGATCCGGTCGGCGAGGAAGTGGTCGGCCCGGCCGGCCCGACCACGGCGACCCGGATGGACAAGTTCACCCGGATGATGCTCGAACAGGGGCTGCTGGCGATGGTCGGCAAGGCCGAGCGCGGGCCGGCGGCGGTCGAGGCGGTCCGCGATCACCAGAGCGCCTATCTGATGGCGGTCGGCGGCGCGGCCTATCTCGTCGCGCGGGCGATCAAGGGCTCGAAGGTGGTGGGCTTTGCCGATCTCGGCATGGAGGCGATCTATGAATTCGAGGTCAGCGATTTCCCGGTGACGGTTGCAGTCGATTCCACTGGCGCCAATGTTCACCAACTCGCGCCGCTCGTGTGGAAAGAGAAGATCGCGCGGGAGAAGCTGCTGGAAGGGGCGTAATCCATGGCGCGGCCTATCGTCCTCACCTCACCGCTCGATCCGATGGCGATCGCGACGAAGCTGAAGGAGGTGCTGGGCACTGGAGACATCGCGCCGGTCAGAGGGGTGACGGGCAAAGGCTCTGAACAGAGCATGATGCTGTGCTATTTCCGTCCCAATGTGCAGAACAGTTTCCAGGCGGCGCTTAACGCTACGATCGAGCCGGAAGGCGGCGGTGCGCGTATCGAGGGCGAGATCGGCACACCGCATAGCTTGCTCGTGTTCATGTGGTGCTGGTTCGGCGGCCTGACCGCCATGCTCCTATTAGTAGGGAACGGAATGATCGCATCGGGGGCGGCGTTCGGCGACAAGCTGTTCCTTGTCGCGATTCCGGTAGGGATGATGGTGGTCGCGGCGCTGCTGCTTCGTGTCAGCGCCAAGGTGGCAAAGACGGACGAGGCGGCGATCCTTGCCTTTCTCGAGACGGTGATTGCGGCGCGCGTTCGGGCGGGAGAGCAGTAATGGCTTTCGACATCAAGCCCATCGCCCATGTCCGCGGCGGCCGCATCGAAGCGATTGACGACGACTGGGATCGAGAAACTGCGATCATCGAGCTCGAACCCGGCTTCGGCCCAGAAGCCCTGTACGGCCTCGCCGACTTCTCCCATGTCGAGATCATCTTCGTCTTCGATCAGGTGCCTGAATCTAAAATCGAAACCGGCGCCCGCCATCCTCGCAACCGCGAGGACTGGCCGCTGGTCGGCATCTTCGCGCAACGTGGCAAGAACCGCCCGAACCGGATCGGCCTCACCACCTGCAAGGTCCTGAAGGTCGAGGGAACGCGGCTTCATGTCCGCGGGCTCGATGCGATCGACGGCACGCCGGTGCTCGATATCAAGCCGGTCATGCGTGAATTCCTGCCGCGAGGCGAGGTCTGTCAGCCCGATTGGGCGACTGAGCTGATGGCCGAATACTGGACCCGCGCCGGGTGACCGCGCCCGGCGCCGCGCCCTGCGACACGCTCGCCGCCACCGGGCGGCCGGGCGGCGGATCGGCCGGCAGCGGGGCGTTGATCGCGACGGTCCTTGGGTCGAGCATCGCCCTGGTCGATGGCTCGGTTGTCAATGTCGCCCTGCCGGCGATGGGCCGTGCGCTCAGTGCCGATGGTGCCGGCGTACAGTGGATCGTCAACGGCTTCATGCTGCCGCTGTCGGCTTTGGTGCTGATCGGCGGCGCGCTGGCCGACCGGATCGGGCGCAAGCGCATTTTTCTTTCCGGGCTGGTGATCTTCACCCTCGCATCCCTCGCCTGCATGGTCTCGCCGACCCTCGGCTTCGTCATTGCGGCGCGGGTCGTGCAGGGACTTGGCGCGGCGCTGCTGGTGCCGGCGAGCCTCGCCATCCTCGGCGCTGATTTCGAGGGCGCGGCCCGGGCCAGGGCGATCGGCACCTGGGCCGCTGCGGGTGCGATGGGCGGCGCGTTGGGGCCGATCATCGGCGGCTGGCTGGTCGATCATGTCGGCTGGCGGTCGATCTTCGCGCTGATCGTACCGATCGCGCTGGCTGCGTTCGCAATGGGCGCGCTTTATGTCCCCGGCGGACGCGATGAGGATGCGCAGCCGCCAGACTGGTATGGCGGCGCACTCGCCACTGTCGGGCTCGGGCTTCTCGTCTGGGGTCTGACAATGATGACCTCGGGAATGGGCGGACGTGGTGCCGGCGCGGCGATGCTCGGCGCGGGGACGGTCGCTCTGGTGGCGTTCGTGGCGTTGGAGGCGCGGCTGGGCGACCGGGCGATGGTCCCGCTCGCCTTGTTCGGCACGCGGGTCTTCACCGGCGTGACGTTGCTGACCTTCCTGCTCTACGCGGCGCTTGCCGGCGCACTGCTGTTGCTGCCCTATCTCCTGATCGCCCGGGGCTGGAGCGCGACAGCGGCCGGCACCGCCGTGCTGCCGCTGCCGCTGATTATGGGCCTCGGCTCGCGGAGCGTCGGTGCCCTCGCGGCGAAGATCGGCGCGCGGCCTTTGCTTACATTCGGGCCGATGGTGACCGGCAGCGGCTTTGCGCTGTTCGCGCTGATGCCCGACAGCGACATCGACTATGTCCGCAACGTCCTGCCCGGCATGCTGCTCATCGGCATCGGCATGACCGCCGCTGTTGCGCCGCTGACGACGACGGTGATGACGGCGGTCGACCAACACCACGCCGGCGCCGCCTCAGGCGTCAACAACGCCACCGCGCGGATCGGCGGCATGATCGCGGTCGCGCTGATCGGGCTGGTGCTGACCGATAACGGGCGCGGCGTATCGCTGGGGGCGTTCCATGCTGCGGCGATTGCTGCTGCGGTGATGGCGGTGGGGGCTGGGCTGTGCGGGTGGCTGCTGGTCGGAGCAAAGATCGAGTGATCACTCATCCTCCAGCGGTCGGGTCGCCCAGCTTGCGTGAAGCGTCGGGATGATCTCCCAGAGCAAGAACAGGTAAAGGACGAAGGCGCCCAAGACGAAGATCAGCGTCTCGATTGTCCAGCGGTTAAGGAGCGTCAGACCGATCAAGAGGAGGAGGCCGATCACCGCGACGATGCTGATCGTGGCGAAGGCAGCGAAATAGGCATCCCGCCGCACCTGCCGCTCGCGCTCGTCGGCCCCTCCGCGCTCGCCCCATGGCTTGATCGGCCCGAAGATCGGCAGATATCCCGCGATCACATTGCCGAATATCAACGCCAAATGACCGAGCAATTGATGGTAGGGGTGTGCCATGATCTCCACCATGCCGCTCGAAACCAGAAGCAGGAGGATGAGCGGGAGCCAACGCAGATGACGGCGCTGAGTGCCGGTGCCAATCCGATCGCCCAATTGTGGGATACCGGTCAATCTGGCGAGATCGTCCAGACGTTCGGGCAAGCTCATGCGGGTCACTCCGCTGCGTCGATACGGCGCAGCGCGACCGCGACCGACTCGAAGGGCTCAAAGGAAAAAAGATGCTCGACCGCGACGTCGAAAAAGGCCGCGATCTTCATCGCGAGCTCGAGGCTCGGATTATAGTCGCCGCGTTCGAGATAGCCGATCGTCTGCGGGTTGACGTCGACTGCGTCAGCCAGCTCGCGACGCGACGTACCGCGTTCGCTCCGGAAGAGCGCGATTCGATTGTGAATCTTCATGGATATGTTGTGTAAGCACAACAAATGATATTGTATAGCGGTTTATTGATGATCTTCTCGAAATAGTCTTCAACCTGTCTCATTCGCGCACAAAATGCGACGGACGGGCTTGGGCACGGCCACGACCGATGTTATGCACGCCGCCAAGGGGAGTGGCGGGAATTGGCCGAGCGGGTCGCACTGCGCGGATATGAGACGAGTCTGGATCGCGCGGGGCTGGCCCTCGGCGCGGGCGGGCTGTTGGGCGGCGCTTTCGCAGCTATTCTCGTCGCGTTCGGCGGATCAGCGACTGCGTTTTCGGTCGCAGTCGGCTTCGTGATCGGCACGGTGATCACCGCGATGACGGTGGTGGCGGTAGCCGGGCCGCTCTGGATCGTCGCGCACGCGCTTGGCCGGCGCGGCCCGGTCCCGGCCATGCTGGTCGGTACGATTGCCGGCTTTGCCCTGTTCCTCGGCGGACAGACCTACATGTTCGGCCTCTACACCATGCCGGCAACCGATACGCAGACCTTGATGTTCCGCTGGATCAGCGCCGTCGCGACCAGCCTGATCCTCGCGGCCATTTCCGCGCTGATCGGGCTTGTGATGTGGCGCGTTGCCTATCGGCGGGTTTTCTAGGCGCCGCCGATCCGGAAGGCACAGAGCTTGTTGCCGTCCAGGTCGCGGAAATAGGCGCCGTAAAAGGCCTGCGGACCCTCCTCGCCGCGCAGGCCCGGGGCGCCCTCGTCCGATCCGCCGAGCTCCAGTGCCTTGGCGTAAAAACTGTCCACCTTGGCACGCTCGTCGAACACGATCGCGACCATCGATCCGTTGCCTACATTTGCTGGATTGCCGTCATAAGGCTTGGTGAGCGCGATGCCCGGCGAGCCCCAATTTGTGCCCCACATGGTGAAGCCGTTCGGTTCGGGAAACTCCATCAGCCGCTTGCCGCCGATCGATCCGAGCAGCGCGTCATAAAAAGCATGGGCGCGGGGCACATCATTGGTGCCGAGGGTTATATAGCCGATCATGTCTTTTCCTTGCCTGTCAGCAGGCGCCGACGCGCCGGGCGCTTGTGTGGGTCTTCGACGTGGTCTGCATTCGGCCAGTCATGACCGAGCTGCCGCTCACGTCCAGCGTGGTGGGGGTATAGGTGCCGTTCGAGGTTGCAGTGATGCTGCCCGACGCGAACGTGCACACCATCACTGAGTTGAAGCGACCGCCCGTGGCGTTGAAGCTGGTATAACGGCATTTGCCGTTGCTCCCCTGAAGCACGGCACGCGGCCCGTCCGCTGCCTGCGCTGCGGTGATGCAGGCGGTGACGGTGGTCGGGTGGGCGCGCATCCCGGCGGCGACTCCCGGCGGCAAATGGGGCGACTGCATGTCGAGGATGGTGACAGTGCTCTGCCATTTGCCCGGCTGGATCGGGAGGCTCGGGCCGGCGGCGGCAAGGGTCAGCAGCAGCGGCACGGCGGCGACGGCAAGGAGTCGATTCATCGCAAATCTCCTGGAACAAAGATCACACGCGACCAATCCCGCTGTGCCGCGGGTTGGCGCCTTACTTCCCTGAATAGTCGCCAATGGCAATCCGGATTCGAATAGCGAAGGGAATTGCCGCCCCGCCTTTCCGTTCCCATATTGTACTTCTATGGCCATCCAGATTCGCACCAGCCTCGACGAGCCCGAAACGGGCACCAGCTTCGTCCCGCACCGGCCGAACCGCCCGCCCAAGGCGGAGGGCGGCAAGAAGTTCAAGCTTGTCTCGGATTATACCCCTTCAGGCGACCAGCCGACCGCGATCGCCGAACTGGTCGAGCAGACCGAGGCGGGCGAGCGCGATCAGGTGCTGCTCGGCGTCACCGGCAGCGGCAAGACCTTCACCATGGCGAAGGTGATCGAGGCGGTACAGCGCCCGGCTTTGGTGCTGGCGCCGAACAAGATCCTTGCCGCCCAGCTCTATGGCGAGTTCAAGAGCTTCTTCCCCGAAAACGCGGTCGAATATTTCGTCAGCTATTACGACTATTACCAGCCCGAGGCGTACGTCCCCCGCTCCGACACGTACATCGAGAAGGAAAGCTCGGTGAACGAGGCGATCGACCGGATGCGCCATTCGGCGACGCGTGCGCTGCTCGAACGCGACGATGTGATCATCGTCGCCTCGGTCTCGTGCCTTTACGGCATCGGCTCGGTCGAGACCTATTCGGCGATGATCTTCGACCTGAAGAAAGGCCAGACGGTCGATCAGCGCGAGATCGTACGCAAGCTCGTCTCGCTGCAATACAAGCGCAACGACGCCGCCTTCCAGCGCGGCAATTTCCGTGTGAAGGGCGACAATCTCGAAATCTTCCCGTCGCATTATGAGGATACCGCCTGGCGCGTTTCCTTCTTCGGCGACGATATCGAGGAGATCGTCGAGTTCGATCCGCTGACCGGCAAGAAGGTTGCGAGCCTCGACTATGTCCGGGTCTATGCCAACAGCCATTATGTGACGCCCGGCCCCACGCTCAAACAGGCGATGGAGGCGATCAAACATGAGCTCGCCGAGCGGTTGAAGGAGCTGATCCCCGAAGGCAAATTGCTCGAGGCGCAGCGCCTCGAACAGCGCACAAACTTCGATCTCGAGATGATCGCCGCAACCGGGAGCTGCGCCGGCATCGAGAATTATTCGCGCTTCCTGACCGGCCGGATGCCCGGCGAGCCGCCGCCGACCCTGTTCGAATATCTCCCCGACAACGCCCTGCTGTTCGTCGATGAGAGCCATGTCACGATCGGCCAGATCAACGGCATGTCGCGCGGCGATCACCGCCGCAAACTGACCCTCGCCGAATATGGCTTCCGCCTGCCCTCGGCGATCGACAACCGCCCCTTGCGCTTCAATGAGTGGGAGGCGATGCGCCCCCAGACCACCTATGTCTCGGCGACCCCGGGCGGGTGGGAGATGGAACAGACCGGCGGCGTGTTCGCCGAACAGGTCATCCGCCCGACCGGGCTATCGACCCGCCGATCGAGATCAAGCCGGTCGAGGAGCAGGTCCAGGATCTGATCGTCGAAGCGAAGAAGACGGCGGAGGCCGGCTACCGCACGCTGGTGACGACGCTGACCAAACGCATGGCCGAGGATCTGACCGAGTTCATGCACGAGGCGGGGCTCAAGGTCCGCTACATGCATAGCGACGTCGAGACACTGGAACGCATCGAGCTGATCCGCGACCTCAGGCTCGGCGTGTATGATGTGCTGGTGGGCATCAACCTGCTGCGCGAGGGGCTCGACATCCCCGA
>Ga0207703_10000508_pt1 | contig 40351 bp, 35 predicted proteins | sample KBSSwiS12_FD_184304 | JGI IMG/M metagenome (GOLD analysis project Ga0207703, IMG submission 184304) | Switchgrass rhizosphere microbial communities from Kellogg Biological Station, Michigan, USA - KBS Switchgrass S1-2 (SPAdes) (version 2) | ecosystem: Host-associated > Plants > Roots >... | reverse complement strand
GCGGCATGGAGGGGGTCGACCAGGCCACCCAGGCCAAGCAGATCCTCAATTCGTTCATGGACGCGGCCAAGTCCGGCACGCCGATGACCTACATCTACGAACTGGCCGAGAGCCACAACGCCGGACCTACCGACACCGAGAGCCACTTCGGCCTGTTCGCCTACGACTGGTCGCCGAAGCTGTCGGCGACCGCCATCCACAACTTCACCACCGTGCTCACCGACGGCGGGGCGCTGAACGGCGCGGCCGGGACGCTCGACTACACCATCCAAGGCACCCCCCAGTGGGGCGGCCAGATGCTGTTCCAGGAAGGCGACGGAACCAAGGACATCATCGTCTGGAACGAGCCCGACATCTGGAACGACAGCGCAAACACCCCGATCGCCGCGCCCAACACCCCGATCACCATCGACCTGGCGAGCGCGGCCGACGTCTCGATCTACGACCCGATGAAGGGCTCCACCCCGGTGCAGTCCCTCGGCCTCACCAGCCACATCACCTTCAACGTCACCGACCACCCGCTGATCGTCGAGATCAAGGGCGGGACCGGCGGGACGCCGGCGCCGGCGCCGGCGCCGTCACCCTCAGCTCCGGCCGCCCCGACCGCTCTCGATCTCACAACGGCCAGCGACCTCGGGCGCTCCAGCACCGACAACATCACCAAGGACTCGACGCCCACCATCACCGGCTCCGCCGCCGTGGGCTCCACCGTGAAGCTGTTCGACGGCGCCACCCAGGTGGGCTCGGCGACCACCGACAGCGCCGGGCACTGGACGATCACCAGCTCCGCCCTGGCGGATGGCGCGCACACCTTGACCGCCACCGCCGCCAACGCCGGGGGGACCAGCGCCGCCTCCGGTGGACTGGCGATGACCATCGACACCCACGCACCGTCGGCGCCGACGACGCCTGACATGACGACCGCCTCGGACAACGGCGCATCGAGCAGCGACAACGCGACCTCGATCACCACCCCGACCTTTACCGGCGCGGTCGCCAACGCGCCCAACGCCTTGGTGACCCTGTACGACGGATCGACCGCGGTCGGTTCGGCGACGGTCGACAGCGCCGGGAACTGGTCGATCACCAGCACCCCGCTGGCGGCCGGCTCGCACACGATCACCGCGACCGCGACCGACGTAGCGGGCAACGCCAGCCTCTCCTCCGGCTCGCTGGCGGTGACCATCGGCTCCGGCGCCGCGCCGGCCCCGACGCCCCCGGTCGCCGGCCAGACGATCACCGGCACGCGCTGGAACGACAACCTCGTCGGGACTGCCGGAAACGACACGATCTCTGGCGGACGTGGATCGGATACGATCACCGGCGGCTCGGGTGACGACGTCCTTGGCGGCGGCAGAGGCGCTGACCACTTCGTGTTCGGCCGCGGCTTCGGTCACGACGTGATCACCGACTTCCGGCACGACGAAGTCGACCAGCTGGCCTTCTCGGGCTTCAGCGGCGAACAGCCGGCGGTCACCGACACCAGCGCCGGCCTGCTGCTGAAGTTCTCGACAGGCGACAGCGTGACGCTCTCCGGCGTCCATAGCTACAGCGCCGGCGACTGGATCGTCAGCTAGGTCCTGCCTCGCGCAGCGGGGTGGCGGCGGCTCCGGTAAAGGCGCCGCCGCCAAACCGCGCGCGATCGCGCTTGTAGTCGACCACTTCGAAGCCGGCCGCGCGACCGTAGGTGTGCAGGCCGGTGAAACCTCGCCCGGGCTGCTGCCGCGCCAGCGGCGTCTCGCAGAAGACCTGCGGGGTCAGGCGCGTCACCTCGCACCAGGCCAGGCCGCCGCCATAGGCGCGCGTGCAGTCCTGGGTGGGCCGGAACAGCCGCCCGTTCCAGGGCAGCAGGGCTCCCGCCGGACGCGAACAGCCGGGATCGAGCTTCACCGGATTGCCGGCATGCGCCCGCCAGGGCCCCTCCAGGCGCTCGCTGAAGAAGATCGACAGGGTGTCATGCGAGGAGCTGCCGAATTCGCTGACCGCGGAGAACATCCACCAGAGCCCGGTCTGCGGATCGACGTGCAAGGTGGTGTCCGACGCGTCGACATTCTCCATCAGCACCGCGCGCAGACGCCATTGGTCGGGAAAGCGCGTCGCCTCGTAAAGCTCGATCGTTCCGTTTTCACTGGTCTCCGGGACCATCAGGGCGACGCCCTCATGGACGAAGACGAACGGATACGAGAGGTGGTAGGGCCGGCTCAGGACTTCGACGACGCTCCCTGGCCGGCCGGCCCCGTGGAGCAGCAGGCAGCTGATTGCGGCGCGCTGGCGGCGATAATCGTAGTCCTCGAAAAACAGCGCCGTCTGGCCCTCGTGCCGAAGCAGGAACGGGTCGGCATAAAAGCGGCTCGGGCCCGGGTCGAGGATCTGGAAGGTCTCCGGCTGCAGGTTCAGCTCGACAGGCCCGCAATCTCGCTGCAACGGGCGCACGCCGATGCACCACCAGTCGTGACGGACGAAACGCTTGCTCAGTTGCCGGCCGAGCCGCGGCAGCCCGGCGCTGGTCAGCCGCCACCAGAAGTCCAGCCCGCCCGCATGGGCTTGCAGCGGCGGCGTCGGGCTGGGCTCGGGAAGGCCTCGCCCTTCGAGCACATGCTCGACGGCTCCAAGCAGGAGGGTGATCGCCCGCCCGAAGGCGAGATGCAGAGCCCGGCGCATCACCGCGCGCTCGGGCGTGGCGAGCCGCGCGCCCTGCAGCAGCGTCGAACTCCCAGGCGTGCTCAGCAGGACGCCCAGGTGGGGCGCCTCGCCGCTCAGCAGCGGGCGCACGAGGCCTTCAGAGCCCGACACGCCGTGGAAGGTCGGCGACAGGATCAGCCCGTGATGAAGCTCCGGCGGGAAGGTGCGGTGATCACGCTCGGTGGCGTTGATCAGCAGGGTCTCCGGCCAGGGGACCTGCTCGGCCGCCTCGAGGCCGTCGGTGGCGACCCATTCGGCGTGGCTCGAGGCGCCGCCGCGGAACAGATGATGCTCCAGAAGCTCGGACGGGATCTCGGGGCGGGCGTGCGCCACCCAGGGGGCGCGGAGGATCCTGGTCGGCAGGCCGAACCCCTGCTGCAGGGCTTCGGCCAGCCGCCACGTCCAGGCCCGGGCGCGGTCGGACGGGACCAGGACGACGATCTGGGTCAGCTCGGGTGACAGCGCCGCGACCGCTTCGGCAGGCGCGGCGGCGCTGGAGAAGTCGCGCCCCTGGCGCAAGCTGACGCCGACGCCGTTCATGATCTCATGGCCCCCGCATGGACCGGCGGCAAGCGCCCTTGCGCGGGCCTGACCTTCTGCATCACCATCTTCAGGCGCATCGCCAGCATCGCTCTCAGCGAGAGATCGACCAGCCAGCTGCCCTCCCAATGGTGGAGGCAGAGCGTCCGTTCGGAGATGTTCGACTGCAGCGGCTTCTGCCGGATCAGCACCGGGCTGTAGGGATTGTAAGGGTAGAAGTACTCCTCCGGCAGGAGGATCGGCCCATCGGCCCCGCCGGCGTCGGCCAGCCTGGTGACGAGCTCCGGCAAGGGAATGTAGCAAAGCGCGCCGCGACGCGCCTCGGCGTCGAGCTTGTCGAGGATCTGCCGCAGGAAGGGATGGCCCTTCACCGCCCCGATCACTCCCACGCCGACGCTCCGCGGCGCCTGCAGTCCCATGAACAGCCGATGATCGAGCAGGCCGTCGAAACTGCGGATGACCTCGATATCGGTGTCGAAGTAGAGGCCGCCGTGCTCGTAAAGCGCCATAAGCCGAACATAGTCGGCGACAAAGGCGAACTTCTCGGCCCGATAGGCGATGTCGACGTAGGGGATGGACCGATCCAGGCGGGTCTCATCCCACTTCTCGATCAGGTAGTCCGGCAGCTCGGCGCGCCAGGTCGCCACGCACCGCTCGCCCAGCTCGCTCATCGGCGTCTTGCCGAACCAACAGTAGTGTATCGTCCGTGGGATGCGTTCAGCTTGCGCCATATGATCCTCGCTCGCGCAGGCCTGAGCCGCGCGCGGCAAATTCCGCCGAAGGCCGCTGGCACGTAAGGACCGTCAATCCTTCGTGCTGCGTGGGCCACGTCAGCAGAATGGCCAACCAAAACCAGTAGTAGACGTTCCGGAAACTGTCCAAGGACAGTCCAGTCCAGATCTGCGCGGCCAAGGCACAGACGATCACCGTCGTCAGCGCGCCGGGCCGCCTGAGCATCGCCCAGCGGATGGCCAGCACCGGCGGCAGTATCCAGGCGATGAAGCCGAACACGCCGAGCTCCGCGGCGACCCGCGAAAAGATGCTGAACGACGGCTGCAAGCCGGTCAGCAGATTGTACTCGTCGTTGCGGAAATACCGCGCGATCTCGAAGCTCTCGAGACCCCAGGACGGGACGACGCTCCTGAAATGGAAACCGTACTGGCCGAGCCCGACCCCGAACCACGGGTTTCGCGCCCACAGCTGCGAAGCCGTGACCATGCCGACCGAACGGGTGATGTTGGAAATGCTGCGCGCGCTCGGCTCGACCTGCAGCACCGCCCACACCAATCCAATCTGGGCGGGCAAGGTCGCGGCCACGATGGCGACGCTCCGCAGCGCGGCGGGAACGCGCGCGGCCAACCGGCTCAGAAGCAGCCAGGCCAGCCCCGCGCCGAGGGCGCCGATCGCAAAAGTCCGGGCGTTCGCCAGCGCCAGCTCGAAAGCGAACAGGGGCAGCATGACAGCGCCCAAGGCGATCGCGCGCCGCCGCGTCCAGTCCGCACTGCCGCGGCAGAGAACGACCTCGGCGCCCAACAGGCCGAGCAGGCCCATCGCGGTGACCGCGCCGAGAGAGGGCTCCGGCGCAAACCCGACGAGGCGATACAGCGGCTCGGAAGCTCCCGTCGAGACCCACAGCAGTCGCGTCTCGCGCCAGATTCCCCGCAGCGGCGGCACGAACCAGCTGACGATCTCGACCAGCATCTCGCCGACCATCAGGCTGCCGCACCAGAAGGCGGCCTTGCTGCCGCAGAGCAGGGTCGCGCGGACTCCGTAGACCTGGACGATGCCGCAAAGGCCGAAGAACACCGAAAAGTAGAAGCCGATCACCATCAGCGAGGTGAAGAACTTCTCGCCGCCCTCGCGCCCCAGGAAGTGCGCCTGGGCGATGCCCTCGGCGTTGAAGGCGTAGCTCAGCGCGATGCAGACTGCGAGCGGCAGAAAGATCAGCACCGACCTGATCGCCCGGATATCGGCGATCGCCCCGCTCAGCACCGCGGTCAGGATCACCAGCAACGAGCCGATCAGCGTGCCCTCCCCGCGAAGCTCGCCGAGCGCCGAAGGGCCCGGCAGGCCGCTGAACAGGCTGCCGAAGACCAGCAGGTGAATGGCGACCACGGCGAGGGCGGGCAGGCCAGCGGGCCGCGCGACCCGGGCGGGTCCGGCGAACAGCCGCGGCGCGCCAGACGCTGCCGCAAAGTTGGAGTGAGAGCCGACGGACATCAGCCACCCTCGCTCGTGTGGGCCGCCGTCACCGCGCGATCTCGAAAACAGCCAGCCCGGTGCGAACGCATGCCCACCTTCCTGCTACGCCGTCCCGACGGACCGCGCCCCAGTTCACTCTCCTGCAACGGCGGGTCCAGGGCATCCCCAGCCTGGGGGGCGACCATTCGAAGCGCAGCCTTAAGGCTCGCCATCAAGCTTTCGCCCGCGCGCAGGGGCCGTGGCGGCGCTTGGGAGTGTGCCGGGTGCAGGGTCAGCCGAAGATTTCCGCCGACACGAACGAACATGTGGTCTGGCTCAAGCCCGCGCCGAAGCTTCGCGCCGGGCCGCTGGGCGCCGGGGCGCGCGTGCTGGCGCTGATCCCGGCCTACAACCCGGCGCCGGACGAACTCGCCGCCACGCTGCGCTCGATGCTGGTGCAGACCGCGCCCGTCGACATCTGCCTGGTCGACGACGGCTCGACCCCGGCCATCGAAATCCCCGAGTTCGCGCGCGGCCGGACGCTGCTCCTGCGGCTACCGGCTAATGGCGGGATCACCGCGGCCCTGCGGGCGGGGGCGCAGTTCGCCTTTCAAAACGACTATGAGTACATCTGCCGCCTGGACGTCGGCGACCGCTCGTATCCGCGGCGGGTCGAGAGGCAGCTGCAATTCCTCGATGAGCACGCCGACGTCGACCTCGTCGGCGCCTTCGCCCGGGTGGCTGACACCAGCGGACGGACGCTGTTCCATCACGGGATCCGAGGCGGCCCGGCGGCGGTCTCGGCCTACCTGCGCAAGAACTCGCCGTTTCGCCATTCCACCTTCTTCGTCCGCACCCAGGCCCTGATCGCAAGCGGCAACTACCGGACGGCTTTCGACGGCGCCGAAGACTACGAGCTGCTCCTGCGCCTGTCCGAGACGGGCGGCGTCGATTGCCTCGGCGAGACCCTGATCGACTATGTGGTCGACCCGCGCGGCATCTCGGAGTCGCGTCGGTCGCGCCAGCTGCGCAAGCGGCTCGCCGCCCAGCTGGCGCATCTGGCGCCGTGCGACCCCGCCGCCTACGCCGGCGTGCTGCGGACCCTGATCGTCATGCTGACGCCAAGAGCCCTGGCCCTGCGGGCGACGCTCTGGACCTGGCGGCGGCGTTCGGCCTGACCCGCCGCTCGCCCCCGGAACCCAGCGCGGCGGCCCGGCACAGTTCAGCTCGAGCGTTCGGCAGCCGGCTCCAGCTCGGCGCGCATCTGCAGGCTTGGCGTCTTCAGCCGGAAGCCGCGGGCGATCATCAGCATCCGCGCGGCGACACCGATGGTGTAGCTGGCGACCAGAGCGCAGCCCGCGCCCCAGATGCCGACCCACGGGTCGAACGTGAGGTTGAGGCAAAGGGCGACCAGGAGCACGCCGAGCACCGAATAGAGGATCAGGTCGTCGCGCCCGTAGGCATAGAAGGAGATGCCGACCGCCTCGTAGAGCGTGCGCAGAACCAGGCCCGCCGCCAGCACGAACATCAGCGGCAGGTAGCTTTCGGCCACCGGCCGGTCGAGATGCGGCACCACGGCATACATCAGCAGCGTGGCGAACCCGCCGAGCACCAGGGCCAGGCCGCTCGACCTCAGGCACACGTTGCGCAGCGCGCGATTGAACGCCCAGCTCGACGTCTGCGCCACCTTGACGAGGTGACCGCGCTGGATCTGCACCACCGAGATGGTGATCAGATTGTTCAGCGCATTGGTGATCGACCAGTAGAGGACATAGACGCCGAGGATCGTCGGGCTGAGGAACAGGCCGACGATGTACCTGTCCAGGTAGACGAAGCTGACATTGGCCACGTCGCCGACGTAGAGGGCCATCGATCCGTGCTTGTGCGGCAGCTGGATCCTGGCGCTCGGCAGCGCCTTGAAGGCCGCGCCCCAGCGCCATCGCCGGGTGAAGAGGATCGTCAATACCGAGGCGACGACGCAACCGGCCAACCAGAACTGCAGGACGGCTGTCATGTTACGCAGGCTCGGATGCAGCAGGGCCAGCGGGATATAGACGAGCGACCAGCCGGCGAAGCGGATGAAATAGGCGACGTTCGCCCCATAGGCCGAACCGGTGATGGTCATCAGCGCAAACATCTCCGTCTGGAGATGGTCCAGGAAGAGCACGACCGCGAGGAGGCACAGCCACGCGATGCGGTCGGGCCAGACGAGCAGGCTGAATCCGAACAGTCCGATGTAGGCCGGAATCAAAAAGAGAAAATATTGCAGCAACGGGAGCGTGACCGCCGCGGCGCCTCGACGCGCAGCTTCGCGCGAGAGGTTGTTAGCGACGCCGAAGCCGAGCATCACCGGCGCCACCGCCGAGACGCTGGTGATGATCCCATAGACGCCTAGCTCCGCCAGGCCGAGGTAGCGGGCCATGAACAGAGTCAAGGCGAACTTGGCGGCGATGGTCATCGACCTCAGCGCCATCAGACCCAGGGCGTGCACGGCGGGTTTGCGCAGCAGGCCTGCCATCATCATCGCTCGCCCGCCCTTTTCTCCATCTGTCCACTCTCCCAGGAGCCGCCGCTGCAGGAACGAACGGCGGCTGCAAGGACCGCGACAGCTCACCCCCCCCTGAGACGGCGCGGCTAGAATGGGAGCGGCTCGCCTTCGGTTCCTATGCGAATCCGTCAAATATTTATTTGCGCGACCAGCGAAGCTTTTCTCCCCCGCTACCCAATGTTGGGAACGAAGACAGGCCCTACAGAGGCATAGCCTGAGATTATCAGCGACCATTCATAGGGGAATAAATAAATGGTCGCGTTCGCGGTGGAAAAACGCCTCTGCGATCCCTCTTCAGCCCTGCGAAGGGAGCAGGCTGAAACCGATTCATCAATGGACCTCACCCTGAAAAGCGCCCTGCGCTGCCCGCGTTGCGCCGGACCACTTCGGGCCGACTTCGCGTGTCACGGCTGCGGGCCGTATCCGATTGTTCAGGGTCAACCTGTGCTGATCGATTTCAGCACCTCGATCCTCGACCGGGAGCTCTTCCTTGAACGGGACGGCGCCTCGCCGATCAGCCGCCCGCAAAGAATGCGCCAGCTCCTCGAGTGGCTGTATGGCGTCAACAAGGCCGCCAGGCGCTTCGCCGACGAACTCCTGACGCGGCTGCCCGCCGACGGCCGGGTGCTGGTCATCGGCGGTGGGACGATCGGTAGCGGCGCCCAGGCGCTCTACGACGCCGGAGTGGTGGTTGGGCTCGACATCTACCCCTCCCCGCACACCACCTTGGTCGCCGACGCGCACAAGATTCCCTTCGAGGACGAGACCTTCGATGCGGTGTGGATCCAGGCGGTCCTGGAGCATGTGCTGGCGCCGGAGCAGGTGGTTCAGGAAATTCACCGCGTACTGAAACCCAGGGGCCATGTGTTCGCCGACACGCCCTTCCTGCAGCACGTTCACGAAGGCGCCTACGACTTCACCCGCTTCACGATGAGCGGTCACCGGTGGCTGTTCCGCAACTTCACACTGATCGAGGCGGGCGCCACGGGTGGCGCCGGATCGACCCTGACCTGGGCGCTGAAGTATTTCGCTCGCGCGATGACCGGGAATGACAAGCTCGGATCCGTGGTCGGCCTGGCCTTCTGGTGGCTGCGCCTGTTCGACGGCGCTTCACGCACGCACGAGGACGCCGCCAGCGGCACCTATTTCTTCGGACAGAAATCGAGCCGCCCGCTGGCCGCGCGGGAGGTCGTGGAATTCTACAACGGCCGCGCGAACTCGCCGTCACTATCCGGCCAGGCCTGAGGGGAATCGACGTGTTCGAGATCCTCGCCCACGACGACTTCGACTTCCTGTCGGACGAATACCAGCGCTTGTTTGAGCGCTCCCGGGCCTCGGCCTTCCAGCATCCGCTGTGGCTGGACGCCGTCTACCGGATGCTCGTTCCCGCCCATGGCGCCAAGCCGCTCGTTCTGGTCGCCCGTCGCCGCGGCGACGGCCGGTTGGCGATGGTCCTGCCCCTGGTGCGCCGGAGGCGCCACGGCGTGCGCCTGGTCGAGTTCGCGGATTTCGGCGTCACCGACTATGCCTCGGCGGTCTGCGACGATGCGACCTTCGCGGCCCTGGTCGGCTCCCCCCGGGCGCAACAGCAGATGCTGGACCTGCTCAAGCCCTTCGACCTGCTGCGGATCAAGAAGATCCCCGATCGGGCCCAGCCGCTCGAGCAGCTGTTCGCCGGCGCGCGTCGCATGCCGCTCGGCGTCAGCGCCCACGCCGCGCCGCTCGATGGCGATTTCGAGACCTGGCGCGCCGCAAGGATGGCGCCTTCCTTCGCCAAGGAGTTGCGCAAGAAGCGGCGCCAGCTTGAGCGTCAGGGCGTCGTCGCCCTGGAGCGCGTGGTCGAGCCGTCGGCCATCGTCAGCCTGCTGGGCGACCTGCAGACCTTTCGCGGACGGCGGTTCCCCGACGACCTGCTCGGCCAGAAGGGCTACTTCAACTTCTACGCCCACGTCGCCCTGGCGGGGGCCGCAAGCGGCTTCGCCCGGGGCTATCGACTGTCGCTCGACGGCCGATCGCTGGGCGGAGCCTGGGGCATCGGCCACCACGGCCGCTTCCTCCTGTTGATCAGCGGCCTCGACTACGCGGCGCATCCGCGGCAGTCGCTGGGCGCGCTGACCTTCGAGGACCTGGCCCGCGACTGCATCGGCAACCAGGACCAGGTGTTCGACTTCACCATCGGCGACGAGGGTTACAAGCAGCAGTTCGGCGCCGAGCCCTCGCCGCTGTGGATCGCCTCCGCCCACGCCACCGGCCTGGGAATGGTCGCGGAGAAGTTGGCGACCCGACGGCTGCGGCCGGACCCCACCGCCTCGATCCCGCTCGCCGGACCGGCGACGGCGCAGCAAAGCGCCTGAGCCGCCTGCGGCTTCCGGGCACGCTGCGGACGAGGGTCGCGCGGTCCGGGCGGCTCCTCAGATTGAATGTGCCGGATCTGAAGTTCGCCCGAGCCCGCGATGATCCATCGTGAGTGGAAAGGGCCTTAGGTTGACGGCCCCGCCCGGCCCGCAGCCCGGCGCGCACGAAACCATTCGGCCATGCGGCGCCGCGCGAAATGCTGGTAGCGGCGCGCCTGCCAGAGTAGGCTGGCGTCCACGGTCAGCGAGCGCCGTCCACGCGACAGGCTGAGCGCCCTGACATCGGAGCTCTGCTTGACATCGTCGCCGTAGTATTCGGCGATCTTGTCCCGCCCCATGCCGGGCGATGCGAGCCAGCGGGGCGCGTGCACCGCGCATAGCCGCTCGACGTCGGTCAACAGACGGCTGACCCCGATGCCGGCGGCGGGACAGGAGGTGCGGAAGGCGTCGCCGATCACCACCACGCCGTCGCGCTCGTGGCGATCCACCTCATAGAGGTTCATCACCCAGCGCTGCACCGGGCTTACGACCTCGAAATCCCCGAGATAGTCCGAAAGCCGGGGCATGGCGTGCAGCAGCGTCGCCTTGGGATTACGCCGCAACTCGCGGAACCAGGGGTCGCCTTCGCCGAGGAAGGTGAACAGGTTCGCGCGCATGACGTCGCCCATCGGAAAGAACGTCACATAGTCGATGCGGTCGGCGACCCCTTCGCCATAGTAGGTGACGGCGCGGTGGGCGAACCGCGTACCCGGCGCCGGGACCGCATCGAAGCCGAAGGAGACCGAATGCTTCTCGAAGGTCGCCCGGCGGGTGATCCCGATGCGGTCCCACAACGCATCGCCCAACCCGGTGGCGACGACCACGAGGCGGGCCCTGATCGTCGCGCCGTTGGCCAACACCACGCGCTGTCCGACCGGGCCGGTCTCGATGTCCACCACTTCGTTGACGACGAACTCGACCGTGTCCGGCAACTGGTCGCGCACGACCCGTACGAGGTCCTGATAGCGAATGGCGTAGTAGGGCGTATGGGTATGGTCGATGAGCTTGCCGCCCTGGATGTTCACGACGGTGCTGAAAGGCGTCGCCTCCGCCGCGATCGCCGACAGCAGACCCAGGCGTTCGAAGAGGTCGGCCTGCTCGCCGCCGAACTTCTCCACCCGGAACTGCGGAGGACAGACGGCCTGGCGGTCGATCAGGGCCACCCGGTGACCCGCCCGGCCGAGCGCCACGGCGGCGGCGGATCCGCCTAGCCCGGCCCCGACGACGGCTATGTCAACCTCGTTGACGAGCGGGACGGCGGCCGCACCGATCGGCGCCTGCGACGACAGGACATCACGCAACTCGCCAGCGTTCGTTGAGAGCACAGCCAATCCCCTCCCGGTTGGTGAAGTCCTCGCAATATTCGAGGCTGCAAGTCACGCAGACTCGCGGTCGCCGGATTCCAGGTAATAGTTTCGATACGAGCTGAAGTAGTAGGCGAGATCGCCATAGCCGTGGCGCATCTGCTGGCTCATATCGACCTGGTTCAGGACCATGCCGCCGATGGCGACGTTGTTGTCCGACAGCAACTGCAAGGCGCCCTGAATGGCCTGATAGGGCGTGCTCCGCCAACGCGCGACGACGGCGACGAAGTCGGCCTTGCGCGCCAGCACCCGGGAGTCGGCGACCGGCACCACCGGGGCGGTGTCGAGCACCACCAGGTCGTACTGGCTTCTCAGGGTCTGCAGCAGCTGGTCCATGGCCGCCGAGCCGAACACGTCCTTCAGCGATATCGGCGCCTGGCTGAGCGGCAGGATGTCGGCGTCCGTGCGGGTGTCCTTGACCAGCGCCTGCTCCAGTTGGACGTCGCCGGAAAGCACCTCCAGAAGCCCGATCTTCGGCGAGGGCGAGACGATCCGCTCGAGGCTGCGTCGACGCAGGTCGCAGTCGACGATCACCACCCGGTAGCCCTGCATCACCGCGGCGCGCGCGAGGCAGATGGCCGTGGTGGTCTTGCCTTCGCCGGGCAAGGCGGAGGTCACCGCCACGGTGCGCACCGGATCTCCGCCGCCGTGCAGGATCGAGGCCAGCAGGCTTCGGAAGGCTTCGGAGAAGCCCGACAGCGGTCGCTCGACGATATAGTCGATCGGTTCCAGGCGAGAGCTCTTGACCACCGAGTGCAGCGCCGGGATCGCCCCCAGGTACCTGAGATTGAAGCGCTTCTCGACGTCCGCTGCGGTGGCGAGGCCCGATTCCAGCATCTCGGCCAAGGCCACGGCGCCCAGTCCGACCACCGCCGCCAGCGCCGCGCCGAGCACCAGATTCAGCGGGACGTTCGGCGAGCTGGGATGCTCCGGAAGCGCCGCGACCGAGACCAGCTGGGCGTCGGCCTCGGCCAGCCCGATCTGCGAGCTGGTCTCCTTGTAGCGCCCGAGATAGCCTTCGTAGAGGGCGCGGGACGCCTGGGCGTTGCGTTCAAGGTCGCTCAACCGGACGCTGGCGCGATTGCTCGAGGCGAGTTGCCCCTTGGCCCCGCCGACGCTGGCGGCGACCGCGGCGGCGCGCCGACGCGAGACCCGCGCCTTTGCGTCGAGGTTGGAGATGATCCGGCCGATCTCCGCCTGGATCTGCCCGTCGATATCGGCCAGCTCGTTGCGGGCCTTCTTCAGCTCCGGATAGGCGTCCTGGAAGTTGGTCCTCAGCGCGGCGACCCGCCGGCTGGCCTCGGCCCGCTGCTCGCGGAGCCTCTGGATGGTCGGCGAGTTCAGCGCTTCGCCGACATCATCGCCGGTCGATCCCCTGGCGAGTTGCCGCAGCGCGGTGTCGAGCCGCGCGTCGTCCTCCGCGACCTGGGTCTGCGCCGCGGCCAGCGCCTGATTGTAGTTGGAGATTTCCTGCTCCGTCAGGGTCGCGCCCTGGGCGCTCATGAGATTGTTGTCGATCTTGAACTGCTGGACCGCGGTCTCGTCGGCGGTCACCTGCGCGCGCAGCTGCCGCAGCTGCCCGCTCAGCCAGTCGGCGGCCTGCTGCGTCGCCTTCACCTTGTCGTCGACCTGCTGGACCAGGTAGAGCTTGGCGAACTGGTTGGCGATGGCCGCGGCCTTCGCCGGATCCTGCGACTTGAAGCCGACGTCGATCACATAGGTCAGGCCCGAGCGGCTGATGTCGAGGTTCTTGCGCAGCCGCGAGGCGACCCGGTCCAATTGCACTCGAGACCCAGGCGCCGATCCGGCATGCGCGTGCGGGTTGAACTCGGGGTCATGGTCCAGCTTCAGCGATTGCACGACGCGACGGGCGAGCTGCGGCGACCTGAGGATCTCGACTTCGGTGTCGACCGCCGGCGAGTCCGTCGGCAGGGCCGAGAGCACCCCGTCGACATTGGTGACCTTTGCATTGCGCCGGTTCAGCATCACCTCCGCCGTGGCCTGATACTGCGGCGGCGTCAGGAAGGTGACGGCCGCCACCGTCGCCATGACGACGAGTGCAGCCGCCGCGAACAGCCGAATCCGTCGCCGCAGCACGCTCATCAGTCGACGAAGATCGACCGTGACCACTTCGCCGGGCCGGTACGTCTGGATGTTCAGCGATTGCGCCTGGACTCCCCTGACGACAGGCAAGGCCGTACCGGGGATAAACTGACCAATGTGATTTGGACTATTCAACGGACATCCCCGAATTTACATGGTTGCGGAGCTCGGATCTATTCGGTGAAAGCGGCCTTTGGGCCGATGGGCTCGATGTGCACGCGCCTTCCCGGACGATGGCCATATCGATCCGAACTGAACTGAAAGGCCGATATTCCGACGTAGTGCTCATCGACACAGCTTCTGGCCTCCGGCTTGGTCTTCGCCCTTGTCGCGCTCAGAGGCCGCAGTTGGGCCGTAGCCGGGATTGTCGGGTCCTTAGCCTGGCCGCACCGCGGGCCTTCTGATCTTAATGTCAAATGACGAGACGGCCTGTTTTCACAAACATCTCGGCGTAATCGTCGATAGCTTCGTCGACAGGCGTCGCCATGTCCTCCCCCAGACGGGGTATCGACCGATCATGGACGGTTAGACGGTCCGGCCTGAACCTGGAAAGCGCCTGTCTTCGCGCGAACGGAGACCAGGCGAACGAAATTACAATTGTTTAGGAACCGATTAGCCAAGAATGCAATTCATGCGGGTTCCGATTGGCGTTACTGAGGGCAGACCGCATGCATTTCAGCAGACGACTGGGTCGGCGCCTGCCGCGACCGATCCGTACAGCCGGCGTCCTGACGCTCTATGCTTTCGACGTCCTGGGACGTGCAAGGGGCGCGCATCCGAAGCATTGCCCCTGCTGCGGCTACGACGGGCGGTTCTCCATCTATGGACACCCGCCGCGTTATGACTCCCGCTGTCCGAAATGCGGCTCGAATGAGCGGCAGCGGTTGATCGCCCTGGCCGCCGATCGCGAACAGCTGGTTCGGCCGGGGATGCAGATCCTCTATTTCACGCCGGAAGTGGTGCTGGCGGAATATCTGCAGGCGCGCGGCGTGCGGTTCGAGGCTGTGGGCCTGAAGACCCCGGACTCGCTGCCCGGCGAGGACGGGGCCTATGACCTGGTGATCGCCAGCAATATCCTGGAGCATGCCCCGGACGAAATGCGGGCCCTGGCCGAGATGCGGCGTGTCCTCGCCGATGACGGCCAGTTGATCCTGACCGTCCCGATGATCGGCGGTTGGGACGACACCTATGAAAATCCGGCGATCTCCAGCGAAGACGATCGCAAGCTCCATTTCGGCGAGCGCAATCACTGCCGCTACTACGGCCGAGACTTCAAGGATCTCATCCTGCGGGCGGGGTTCGCCGTCCAGGAGCATGTCGCCTCGGGCGAGGAAAGCGTGCGCTATGGGCTGATCCGCGGCGACCGGGTGTTCATCGCCCGCCCCGCGCCGGAAATGGCGATTCGCCCAACTCCGATGCGGGCAGCGCAGGCGAGCTGAACCCCAACGGCGACCCCGCGAAAAAAGCCCCCCGACGCGAGTGTCGGGAGGCGAGTTGATCGGGAGAAAGAAGTGTCAGCTCTCCCACGGGGGATGATCCGAGTTTCCCCCCGCGCGTCATCGCCATCCCATCATTTGACAGATCCGGGCGCCGGTTCAGGGTTCAACGGCTGACCTTTTTGCAGTGGACGCTACCGCTTCAAGGGCTGACCCGATACGCAGTCCGGTTCACGTTGCCCGCCGCGCCTGGACCCGGTCGGCGGGCGCTCGCGAGCAGGCCCGCCTTCCGGCAGGTTCCCGCGGGCCGCCGGAAGGTCAGGAAAACGCCCGCGCTCAGGAGCCAGCGGCCCCCTCGCGCCGATCATCAGGCGCGCATCAGCGAGCCTCCGTTGACGTCGATGATTGCGCCGTTGATCCACCGCCCGTCGTCGGACAGCAGCATGGCGACGACCGCCGCGTGATCCTCGGGTTCACCCAGGCGGGTATGGGGCGTGCGGCTCTTGAAATAGTCGGCCCACTTCTGGGCCTCCGAGGCGTTCGCCTGCATCTGCGCCTTCATCTCGCCGGTGACGGTGAACCCTGGCGCGAGCACGTTGGCCGTGACGCCTTCCCGGCCCCACCGGGCGGCGACGTGGCGCATCAGGGCGTTCACTCCGGCCTTGGTCATGGCGTAGGACGGCCGGGTCGGCTCCGCCCCATGAGCCGAGCCGGAGCTGGTGTAGACGATCGCCGAGGCCTCGTTCTTCAGGAGGTGAGGCAGGACGGCGCGGGTGCAGAGCAGGTGCCCGCGCAGGTTCACCGCCACCGTCCGGTCGAAGACTTCCAGATCCATCGCCAGCGCGTCGGAATCCTGCATGATCACGCGCAGGTCTGCGGCGTTGATGTGGGCGCCATCTAGACCGCCGAAGCGCTGCACCGCCGCCTCCGTCGCGGCCTGGACCGAGGCCTCGTCGGCGATGTCCACATGCATTGCGACGGTCTCGCCCCCCGCCTCCTGCGCCACCTTCTGCGCGCCTTCAAGGTTGATATCCGCGGCGCAGACCCGGGCGCCCTCCTCAGCCAGCCGCTTTACAGTCGCCGCGCCGATGCCGGTGGCGCTGCCGAAAACGATGATGCGGCGACCCTGAAGCCTGCTCTTGAACGTCATTTGGATGTCCTCCCGGTTCGCTGCTTTGGTTTCCGCTTGCACGAGGCGGAGCCCCGTCAGGTCTTGGGATCCGCCAGCACCGCGGCTGGCTCGTCGGCGACCGGCCGGCCCGCGCGAATGTTGTCGATGCGCGCGTCCAGCGCGGCCATCCAGCTCGGGTGCGGGAAGATGTGCAGCCGATTTTCGCGCACGCCTTGGCGGTGGCGGGACATCGCGAGCCTCCTCCGGCCTATTCGGCGGCCGTGTCAGGGCTCGTAGGGCGCATAGTCTATGTAGCCCTCCGGCCCCGGCGTGTAGAGCGTGTCCGGATCGAAGGCCGCGATCGGAGCTCCCGTGCGGATGCGGCTCACCAGGTCGGGGTTGCCGATGAAAGGCCGACCGAACGAAACGGCCTCGCAGACGCCGTCGCCGACCAACTTCTTGGCGTGCTCGGCGGTGATGCTTTCGTTCAGGATCAGCGGCCCGCGCCAGCAGCGCTTCGCCAGCGGCAGACTTTCGACCTGCGGGTTCGGCCAGTCGATCAGATGCAGGTAGGCGAGCTTTAGCGGCGACAGCGTCTCGAGCAACAGGCCGTAGGTCTCGGCCGGATCGTCGTCGTGGATGTCGTTGAACGAATTGCCGGGGCAGATGCGGAAGCCCACCCGCCCGGGCCCGACCGCTGCGACCATGGCTTCGATGGTCTCGACCACAAAGCGGATGCGGTTCGCGGCGACCCCGCCGTAGAGATCCGTCCGGCGATTGCTGCCGGACGACAGGAACTGCGCCGGCAGATAACCGCTCGTGCAATGCAGCTCGACGCCGTCGAAACCGGCCGCGCGCGCATTCAGGGCCGCCTGGGCGAACTCGGCGATGACGCCTGGGATCTCCTCAGTCGCCAAGGCGCGCGGCTCGTCCAGGGGGACCATCCCCTGGTCCGTGAACATCTCTCCGGCCGCCCGGATCGCCGACGGGGCGACCGTCTCGGCGCCTGGCGCCTTGTTCAGGTGCGAGGCGACGCGTCCCACGTGCATGATCTGCAGCACCATTCGCCCGCCTTCGGCATGAACGGCGTCGGTGACCCTGCGCCAGGCGGCGACCTGCCCGGGATCGTGAATTCCCGGCGTCCGGCAATAGCCCTTGCCCGTTGGGCTGGGCTGGGTTCCTTCGCTGATGATCAGGCCCGCGCTGGCTCGCTGACGATAGTGCTCGAGGTGCAGATCCGTCGGCACGTCCCCCGGACCCGCGCGACTGCGGGTCATGGGGGCCATGACGATGCGGTTGGCGATGTCGATGTCGCCGAGGACGCCGGGGTCGAAGAGGCTGGTCATCGTCTTACCACTTGAACCGGCGAACGACGCCGCGACGGCGGGCGGCCAGCTGCTCGCGCCGCTCCTCCGGCGTAATGCGCTTCACGCCGGGAGGCAGATGGTCGAACAGCTCCGAGCGCTTCACCTGTTGGGCGGTGGGGTACGGATAGGAGTCGGCCAACAGCCAGCGGATGGTGAAATAGCCTTCGCTGTGGCCCGACGGGTCGAGCCAATTCGGCAAGCCCGGATCGTCGTGGGACACCACCATGACAAGCTCGCCATCGTCTTCCAGGGTCGCGTGGTGGTCGTTGGTGCTGGCGAGGCGATAGCGATAGTCCATCGTCTCCCACCAGTAGTTGCCGAACTCGACCGCCCAGTAGTGCGCCTTGGGCGGCGTCACGCGGATGATCAGGGCCTCGTCGGGCGGCAGCATCCAGTAGGCGTGCAGGGCGCGCCCCCCCGGGGTGGCGTCGATCTTCTGCTTCTCCACCTCGAAATAGGCCAGGAACTTGTTGGGCTGCGCCTTCCACTTCTCCAGCATGTCCGCCCAGTAGGTGATCGACCACTTCATCCAGTGGGTCGCGGCGGCCAGCCCTTTTGTGACCTTTTCCGGTGTGAGCTGCGGCGGGGACTGATCTCCGGTGAGACGGTCGATGCGCGCCTCCATCGGCTCCTCGTTCTCCCAGTCCGAGAAGAACTGCCGGAAGGTGACGCGGAAGCTCTCCGGCGTGGTCTTGATCCAGTTGCCGGGTTGCGGATCGGGGCTCAGGAGCAGCTCGAAGCTGCCGTCCGCCGCCGTCTCGATCTCGTCGCCGAACAGCGCGCCGGCCACGCCGCCGCCCCAGGGTGTCGCACCGCGCTCCACCACGGTCACGCCGAAGTACTTCGCCGACCCGCGCTTGCCGGTGATGCGGTAGGTGTCGGTCCCGTTAATCGGCGCGCCGACGTAGAGCGCGTCGGTGTTGTCCCCGCCCTGTTTTCGCAGCGGGTCGAAATAGTGCAGCAGCTCGGGGTGCAGCGGATCGTTGTTCTCGAGCTCGAACGCGAGCGCGAGAGCGATGTTGCGCGACAGGAGGCGGACAGCCGCCGCGCGGTCTACCGGATTGTTCGCCGCGGTTTCCCGGAAGGCGATGTCGCCGGCGGACTTCAGATCGTCGCAAAAGCGGTTCCAGGCCTCGCGCAAACGCAGATCGTGATCGTCGCTCATTTAGCTTCCTCACTTGTGCCGGTGGGCGGCGCCTGGATGGCCGACGCCGCCGCTGCCGCCGGTGACGACGACGGTCTTTCCCTTCAGATTCAGGTCCATGATCAGGACTCGCTCGGAACGTCGAAATAGGTCTGGTAGCGTTCGAACAGAGCGCGGGTCCGGTCGGCTCGGTCGACCGTGTAGTGATGTACGCCGAACTTGTGCTGCGGCTTCCCCGCCAGATAGGCCTGCGTCGCGCTGCGTGCCTGGTCGGTGAACGGCACGCCGAGCCGCCCGTAGAGCCTTTCAAGCGTCGCCAGCGGCGCTTCCACGAGATCGGCGTAGCGCAGATGGACCACATGGTCGCCGGGCACAGCGCCGGTCTCGATCCAGTCGATCACCTGATCCAGCCGGGCCGCAGCGCCCTCGGGCGTGAGCAGCTGCTCGTAGGCCCGGGCGTCGAACGGCTTGTCGCTGCGCATCCAGTAGAAGGTGCCGAGCAGGTTGCTGACCGAGCCCTGCGCCCGCACCGGATCGCGGTGCGTCATCACGACCTCGGCGTCGGGGAAGACCTCGAAGAGCGTCGGCAGGAACGACTGGTGCTCGGGCGACTTGAGCAGCCAGCGCGGCCGCGGGTTTTTCCACTGCAGCAGCTTCAGCAGCCGCTTGTAATACCGGTAGACCGGCGCCTGATCGGCGGCGAACAGCCAGTTCGAGTAGGTCGGCGCCTGGAAGGTCGCCGCAAGGTGTGGCGACCGGAAGCCCAGGCGGAAGGCGACCGCGCACTCGTTGGGAATCCAGGCCCCCATTTCGTGGATCGCGTGGAAGGTGGGCGCCACACGCCCGGCTTGGGTGATCAGGTCGTGCGCACGCGGCACACGCGGGTCGGTGCGATAGGTCGCCGCCTCCGGCGGGGGGCATGGGAAGAGGAATTCCCAATTCGCTGGAGCCATGAACTGGCGGTCCTGGGCGAGCAGCTCGAACAGGATCGACGTCCCGGCGCGCGGCATGCCGGTCACAAAGACCGGTCGGTCGATCACCTCGTCCTCGATCTCGGGATGCGCCTTGTACTCGGCCTCGATGCGCAGGCGCGTCTCCAGGAAGAGGATGAGCTCCTGGCGTGTCCATAGCCGGCCGAAGAGGTGAAGCTCGGCTTCCTTCTCCACGGCGCGGACCAGGATCTCGAACGGCTCCCGCCAGTCGTCCGGGCCGAAGTCGTCGAGCCCCGTCCGGCGCTTAGCGGTGGCGATCAGCTCATCAGCCTGAAGCGGGGCGACCGCGTCGGCGTCCCAGGCCGAGGTTTCGTCCAGGAACGCCTTCAGCCAACCCGGCCGTTCGGGCGGACGCCAGGCGCTCACCGAACCCGCAGCGTCGTCGGTCATCGCCTGGCGTCCTCAATGAAGCTGGCCCATCTGCCGCTGTTTCATAGAGCCTGCAGGGCTCGATCAAATACCGGTTTTCCGCTCATTTTCTGCGGGTAAAATGCTCAACATGGAGGGACGCGGTGATGGCGGCGGCGAGGGCGGTGCGAGCCAGGACGAGGAATCCGCTGTCGGCGGACGACGTGCTCAACCTGCTGCACAAGGCGACGCGGGTCGGCGCCGATCCGAACGATATCCTGCGGAAGGCAGGCGCCCCGTTTTCCCTCGCCGATCTCGAGGCGGGCCGCGTTCCGACCGTGGGTCGCAAACATATGACCGCGATCTATCGGGAGTGCGTGGTCACGATCGGCTGGCACTCAAGCCGGCTCGACAACAAGCCGCAGATGCATCCGGACGAGTTTCGCCTGATGTGCCACTGCCTGATCACCGCGCGCACGCTCGGGCAGGCGCTGGAGCGGCAGGCTATGTTCTACCGCACGCGCGGCGACCGCCTTTCCGCCGTCTCGCTCGCCGTGGACCGCGGGGTGGCGACCTTGAGCGTCGACACGCTGCGCCGACGCAAGAGCTTCGGCGCCTTTCTCTCCGACCTGGCGGGCATGTCCATATTCGCGAGGTTCTATGCTTGGTTGATCGGGATGGGCGGCCACGTCTTCCACGTCGGACTGGCCTATGGCCCTCCGTTCACGGACGAGCCGGTGGCCGATTTCTTCGTGGGCGAGCTGACCTTTGGGCATCCCGTCAACACGATCTCGTTCCCGGAGCGGCTGCTGGCCATGCCGGTGGTCCGCACCCCCGACGAGCTGGAGGCGCTGCTGCAGGAGTTCCCGTTCGACTTCATGGCCGAGAAACCGGCGGGGCTCACGGTGTCCGACCGTGTCCGCAGCCTCTACAGCCTGACTCTCATGCGCGACGGGCGTTTGCCGCCGCTGGACGAACTGGCCGCGCTTTGCGGACTGAGCGGCGGGACGCTACGGCGTCGTCTGCAGGAGGCGGACGTCTCCATCCGCAGCTTGAAGGACGAGGCGCGCCGCGAGGTCGCTCTCGCGCTCATGGCGCGGGGCCGCGAAACCGTCGACGACGTCGCAGCTCGGGTCGGCTTCCGCGACGCGGACACCTTTCGCGCCGCATTCCGCCGATGGACCGGCCTTACGCCGCGCGCATTTCGGCGTGAAGTGGTCAGCTCTCGCGAGACGAGCCGATAGCGCTGGTTGGCCCCACTCCGGCAAGCCGCCGTTCGCGCTGGCGGGTCCGGGGGGTTGGCAGGCAGACATTCAGGCATGTCTCTTAGGTCCTGAGGCCGGCCGCCACATGGGGTAGGTCGCAATCGTCAAATTTTCCTTCGACGGCTGCGCCGCGCCTGGCTAGAGGGCCGGGGAAGAGGAGCCTATGTCCACATTTCTGCTGGTTTCGGGCGCGTGGCACGCGGCGTGGTGCTGGGAGCGCATCGTTCCCATGCTCCAGGAGCGAGGCCATAAGGTGATCGCGCCCGATCTCTTGGGCATGGGACCGGAGCCGACGCCCTTGGCGCACGTGACCCTTGCGCGCTGGGCCGATCAGGTCGCCGACATCATCCGCAGTGAGGCCGAGCCCGTCGTGCTTGTCGGCCATAGCCGTGGCGGCATCGTGATCAGCGAAACCGCTGAGCGTGTTCCGGAGAAGATTGCTCGCCTCGTCTATCTGGCTGCATTCATGATTCCCGATGGCGCCACCCTGCTCGGCTCGGCGGGCGGACGGAAATCGAAGAGCGCCGGGGGCTTGCAGGTCGGGCCGGACAACACCACGACGGTCACCGCCGAGAATGTCGCCAACACATTCTACAACACCACGCCGCCCGAATGGGTGCAGCGGGCCTCAAGTCTCGTCAGCGCCGAGCCAATGGTCGTGTTCACCACTCCACTGAAGCTCAGCGAGGCAGGCTTCGGCCGCGTACCTCGGGGCTATATCGAATGCACCGAGGACCGGGCGGTCGCGCCCGACCTGCAGCGCGGGTTCCAGGCGCGCTTGCCCTGCGATGTCGTCGTCACGCTCAACACCGATCACTCACCGTTCTACTCCGCCCCGGAAGCGCTCGTGGAGGCGCTCGAACAGATGGCTGCGGCGACGCAGCATTAGGGTTTGATCCTGTGGGAGCTCCGCGGCCCGCCTCGCTCAGCGAATTTCCACCACCTCAGTGGACGCTACCCAACGGAACGGTGTCCGCGCTCGAGAAGCGGCCGGCTCCCGACGACCCGGAGGGCTCGGGGGAGCCGGCCTGACCGACACAGACTGGGGGCTCGTTCGTGCGGTCGAAACCTCAATCGAACCTTGGCCAGATTGGTTGCAAAGCTTGCAAAAGGCAGCTTCCGCGGGCCCTCCGCTCGGTTCGGCCGCCAGAATTTCGACGAGCAGGCGAGATCTAAGCCCTGCCCCAGCTGAGCTGAGGCAGGTCAGCCGACGCCGCCAGCGCGGCGTTCGCGAGCGGCAGTCCGCGTGGACGCGACAGGCCCTGGTCGTGCGGAACGATGATGAGGTCGGTGTCCAGCCAGCGCTTCACCCAGCCCTTCATCCGCCCGTCCTCCATCCCGGGGGCTCGGCCGCCGCGATAGCCGACGGCGAAGAGCCCGCGCTCGTCGAGCCGCAGCAGCGCCTCCTCGAACCGGTCCGCCAGCCGTCCGCCACGCGCGCCGCCGGCGAGTTCGCCTGCGGCGCCGATCGCCTTCAGCACGGAGCGGACGCTGCGCACCGCCGGCCGCGTCCTCGACCCCGCCAGGCTGAAGTAGATGCCGAGCTTCTTCGCCAGCACGTCCGCGCCGCGGTTCGTGCGGTGATCGAACTGCAGCAGCCGCCAATTGACCCGGCGCAACGGCGCGTCGGCCCAGGCCGCGCGCACCTGCGGATCGAGACTTACGACGAAGCTGGTCGGCCGGTCGCCGCCGACCGGCACCACCGAGAACACCGGCTGTTCCTCGGAGCCGAGGACGAAGGCGCCCAGATGCATCAGTTCGCGGGCGACCTGCGCCTCCTGGGCCTGGCGCTCCTCGCCCAGGCGGCGGCGGCCTTTGGCGTCCAGGATGTCGGCGCAGCGAACCAGGCGGACTTCGCCGCCGTCGCCGGCGAATCCGTCGATCACCACCGCAAGCACGTCGAGCGCCAGCGCCGAAACCGTCAGGACCTCCCGCCAGGCGGCGACGCCGTCAGCGGCCTGCAGGCGCACGCGGATCGGATCGAAGCCGGCGCGCTGGGTGATCTGGACGCAACCGTCGGCCAGCCGCCAGCCGCCGCTGGTCGCGGCCGGCCCGGCGGACATCAGGGCGCCCAGCAGGGCCCGCAGCGCCGGATGGTCCGGCACGGCCGCCCCGCCGCGCGGTTCCTCACCTGCGTCGCAGCCCGGACGCCCGCCGGTCTGTTCCGGGGCGACGAACACGCGTGTCGACCTGACGTCCGATGATGATGCCATGAACAGACTCCCCAGCCACGGCCGCCTGCAATCAAGAAAACCCCGAAACTGTTCCACTGCAGCGAGAACATCGCAGCCAAAGCAACCGACGGATTTTCATCTCACGCCGAAGGCCGTTCAGGGCTGAGGCATTGCGGTGCGCATGTGGACGACGGCATACTGGTCGGCGTAGAGCCGCCGCCACCCGGGCCGCACATCGAGCTTGAGGTTGGCGGCCGCGTCCGGCGCCAGGATGGTCCAGCGCACGCCGTAGCGTCGGACCGCCTCGTCGAACAGCCGCTGGTCGCCGGCGGTGATCCGCAGATAACGGCCGAAGAAGTCGTCGCCATACATGTCCGACCGCCCGTCGATGTAGGGATGTACTCCCTTGAAGATGAGATAGCCGCCGAAGCCGTACTCGTTGAACACGGGTTGGGCGGCCAGGGCGGCCGGCACATGCTGCATCGCCGTGACCGGTTTGGTCGGCGAATCCGCCAGCTGGGTCGGCATCGAAAGCCGCAGGCAGGTCATCAGCACGAAGCCCGTCGCCAGGATCACCTTGAAGCCCGGAGGATCGAGTGTTCGCGGCGTCGCCTGCCCCGAGGCGGCCGCCAGGGGCCGGGCCAGCAGCAGCGGCGCGACGAAGGCCAGGACGATCTCCTGCCGCGCCTGCTTCAGCGCCATATAGAGCATGAACAGCAGCAGGGCCGCCCTGAGCGGCGGGACGCGAACGCCTCTTGCGAGACAGGCGAAGAGGGTCACGAACAGTCCGAGCTGCAGCGTCGAGAACCGTCCGAAATCCTGCGGCCGCCATTCGACGATGGCGTTGAGGTTCTTCATCGTCAGGATCTGGAAGGGGTAGAGAAGGCCCTGCACGCCGTGAGGCGTCGCCAGGCTGGCGGCCAGGCTGGCGATGGCGAAAACGCCCCAGCCGCGCAGCACCGGCCAGGGCTTTCGCCGGGCTTCGACCAGCGCCTCAAGGGCGAACGGGGCGGCCAGGACGAAGCCCAGCACGAAGCTGCCATGCAGGTTGGCCCACAGCGTCATCAGAAGGGCCAGCCGCAGCCCGGGCGCGCGTCCCGCGTCCCGCGCGCGCATCAGGCCCAAGGTCCAGAACACGATCAGCGGCAGGGCGAAGATCAACGGCCGCACCAGCATGCTGACCAGCGAGGAGGCGACGACGAGGGCCAGCACCAGCGCGACGCCGCGCGCGCTCAGCCAACGCCCCGCGTGGGCGATCACCGCGCCCAGCGCCAGGGCGTAAGCGCCGCCGTAGAGCGCCAGGACGCCTGGCCACCCCAGCAGGCGATAGGCGCCGGCCATCAGCACTTCGACCAGCCACTCATGGGCGATCCAGGGCTGGCCAAGATGCGGCGTCGAAAACGGGTCGGTGTGCGGCGCCTGCAGGTGCTGCAGCATCCACTCGCCGGCGGCCACATGCCAAAGCGTGTCGCCATCGGCCAGGACGTTCGGGAAGAACAGGAAGGCGCCGAAGGCGATCAGGCAGGCGCTCACCAGCAGCGCCTCCGCCCGCCGCGCCTGAGGCGGGGCGTCCGCCAGCGCCGGTGTGACCCCCAGGACCGTCATGCGTTCGCCCCCGACCGTCAGCTCCCGCTCGGACAATGTCGATCGAGGCTGCTGAGTGCGCCCAAGGAAAGAGAGTCCCTGAGCCTAGGCGGCGAAGAATAGGCGACCGGGCGAGATCGTTCCGCGAAATCCAACGCCCATTCCGTCATTTGACGTTCTTGGGTCCGTTACTTGGCAGAAAATCTTCGCCGTAACGTAGCCGAGCATCCACGATATTGTTTCACGTATTCCGAGTGTTACGCCACCCCCTCGCGTGGCGTCACAGCCGCGCGGAAGGGCGCGCGCGGGAAAGCGACTGGTAGCGTCCGATCGTCGATCGATCGGGATCGTCTCGTCCGCGCGAAGAGCGCCCTACCCAGCTTGAGGAGTGGCCAAAGTGCTGAAGACTTACGTCGCCGCCAAGACGCGGCTGGACAATCTGAAGGACCGCCTCTCGCAGGACGAAAGCGGCGCGACCCTGATCGAATACTCGGTCCTGATCGGCCTGATCACCGTGGCGGCGATCGCCCTGATCTCGGCGGTCGGCACCACGGTCGTCGCCAAGTGGACCGCCCTGAACACCGCCTTCACCTGAACCCGCCGTAGGGTCCAAACAGGGACAGCGCCGCCCTGACCGTAGGGACGCGAACGAAAGACCGCTCCTCGCCGGCCAGGGCTTGCGCCTGACCTCAGTCCGCGCCTCGCCCTCGAGCAACGCCTCGGTCGAGGCCGCAGAGCGACCGCCGCCGCCGCGGGCGACGGAGCAGGCCTCTTCAGCTCGCGATCCGCGCCGGTCAGCAATCCGGCAGCCGATTTGCAATCCACCACTCGCCAGAAATTCGGCGACAGCGGGCTCACAGCCGGCCGCCCGCGAATGCCGCGACCCAAACTCCTGCTCGCAAGAGAAGCCGGACCTCGAGCAAGGGCGGCGAAGAATTCGTATGGCGCAGGTTCGTTTCCCGAATCCAACAGCGAGGCCGTCATTTGACGTCATTGAGTCCGCAACACGGCAGAAAATAGCCATCACAGAACAGCGGGCGAAATGAATAAATATGCCAGTTTTTCAGCATGTTGCCTTGGATGTCGGATCGTCCCGCGACGTCTGTGAAGGGCCGCAAGGCCGGAAAACGGCTGTTAGCGTCCGACCGTCGATCGATCGGGATCGTCTCGTTCGGCGCGAGGAGCGCCCAGTCATTCAACCCAATCAAGGAGTGGCCAAAGTGCTGAAGACCTATATCGCCGCCAAGACGCGGCTCGACAACCTCAAGGATCGCCTGTCGCAAGACGAAGGCGGCGCGGCCCTGATCGAATACTCGGTCCTGATCGGCCTGATCACGGTAGCGGCGATCGCACTTATCTCGGCGGTCGGCACCACCGTCGTCGCCAAGTGGACCGCCCTGAACACGGCCTTCAAGTAAGACCTGCCTGACCTGGTGGCGGGCGGGTCTCACCGCCCGCCACATCTTTCCTTCCCGGCCAACGGAGGTTTCCATGCGCAACCTAGGGTTCGTGCTCCTGTTAGTCTCAATTGTGCTTGGTGGCCTTACCGTTTTCGGCCTGCGCCACATGAGCGCCAGCCGCGTCCAGCCGGACTCCAAGCTGCACCAGACCACCGTCGTGGTCGCCTCCCGGCCGATCGGCTTCGGCGAGGTGCTGACGCCGGACCTGTTGCGCGTCCAGGCCTGGCCCAAGGACGGCCAGCCGCAAGGCTCCTTCCAGACCGTCGCCCAGGTGACCGCCCAACGGCGCGTCGCGCTTGGCCCGATTTCGGCGAACGAGCCGGTGCTCACCGCCCGCATTTCCGGGCCTGGCGGACGCGCGACGCTCTCCGGCGTGATCCGCGCCGGCATGCGAGCCACCACCATCCGGGTGAACGACGTCTTCGGCGTGGCCGGCTTCGTCCTGCCGGGCGACTTCGTCGATGTCCTGATCACCCGCGACGACGGCGATCACAGCCGAAATCTCTCGACCAAGCGGACCGACGTCCTGCTGCGCAGCGTGCGTGTGCTCGCCGTCGACCAGCTGGCCAACGAGAACAAGAACGACCCGGTGGTCGCCAAGGCCGCCACCATCGAAGTCACGCCCGAGCAGGCCCAGAAGCTGGCGCTCGCCGCCGACGTCGGAACGCTCTCGCTCGCCCTGCGCAGCACCATCGACCCGCTGTCCCCCAGCGACGAGGTCGCCCCGCAGACCGTGCGCACCTCCGACCTTCGGCTCGAGGGCGTCCGGGCCCCCGCCGCGCCGGTCCTACGCCGCACCGTGCACGTCGTGACCCGCCGCCCGCATGCCGGCCCGATCGGCATCACCATCGAGATCTTCCGAGGCGCCGAAGCCTCCATCGCCCACGTTCCGGGCGTCGGCTGACCCCGGACCACCTTCAACAGGGACAGGCCGCTCCGCGCCTGAAACGTCGATGAGCTCCAACCATCGCTTCGCCCGCCCGCAACTGGCAAAGCTTCTGAGCACCTTGCTGGCCACCACGGCCATGCTCTCCGCCACCGGGCTCGGGTCTGTGACCCAGGCCCAGCCCTACGCCCCCGAAGGCGCCGTCCACGAGGTGGTCGCCGACGACTCAGGGTACGGCGGCCAGGTGGCCCTGCCGGTGGGCGGCTCCCGCATCCTGCGGTTCCGCCAGCCGATCGGCCGGGTGATGGTCGGCAATCCCAAGGTGGGCGACGTCATCCCGCTGGGCGAACGGACCCTCTACATCCTCGGCAAGGCCGCAGGCGCCACCAGCCTCACGGTGATGCCCCGGGTCGGCGCCGCGCCGCTGGCCACCATGGACATGCGGGTGGGCTACGACGTCGACAACGTGCGCCGCGCCATGCACGACGTGCTGCCGGGCGAACAGCTCGACGTCAGCGCCCGCGGCGACGGCCTGGTGCTGAGCGGGACGCTGTCCTCGTCGGCCGCGGTCGCCCGCGCCGCCTCCCTGGCCGAACAGTACGCGACCGGCCACGTCGTGAACCTTATGAGCGTCCGCGCCGCCGAGCAGGTGATGCTTTCGGTCCGCGTCGCCGAAGTGCAGCGCACCGCGCTGCAACAGCTCGGGCTGAACAATCTCGCCGCCCTCTGGGACACCACCGCCAGCCTGACCTTCGCGCCGCCGGCGCTCAATGCGGACTCCGTCCTGAACCTGCTGGGCCGCGACCAAAGCGGCGACTGGACCTTCCAATCCGTCTTCGACGCCCTGGAGAAGAAGGGCTTCGCCTCGACCCTGGCGGAGCCCAACCTGGTGGCCCTGTCGGGGGAAACCGCCGTCTTCTTCGCCGGCGGCGAGTTCCCGATCCCGGTTCCGCAAGCCGGGCTCAACGCCAACACCATCACCATCGAGTACAAGCAGTACGGCGTCAGCATCGGCTTCACCCCGACCGTCTACGGCGACACCATCAACCTGGCGGTCGCCCCGGAAGTCAGCGCGCTGGATCCCGCCAACAGCATCGTGCTGCAGGGCTTCCGGATCCCGGGCATCACCACCCGGCGCGCCAAGACCACGGTCGAGCTCCGCAACGGCCAGAGCTTCGCCATCGCCGGCCTGATCCGCCGCGAGTTCAGCGACAACCTGCGCGGCATACCCGGCGCCTCTCGCGTGCCGATCTTCGGCGCCCTGATGCGCTCGACCGGCTACCAGAACAACGAGACCGAGGTCGTCATCATCGTGACGGCGCACCTGGCCAAGCCGACCGACAAGCGCAACCTGATCGCGCCGACCGACCTGCGCCAGGGTCCCAGCGAGGCGGACCTGTTCCTCACCGGCGCCACGGACCGCGCCCTGCCCCCCGGCCCGCCGCGGGCGAGCCTGCAGGCGCCGCAACCGGTCGCCATGGCGGCTCCTGTCGCGCCGAAGCCCGCCGCGCCGCCGGCCCCCATCGTGGCCGCGAGCGCCCCGACGCCGCAGCCGGCCGTGGTTCAGCCCGCGATGGCGCCCAAGCCCGCCGCCCAGGCGCCGGCGATCGCCGTCAGTCTGCCGGCCAAGCCTGCCCCGGCTCCGCAGCCGGTGGCCATGGCGGCTCCCGTCGCGCCAAAGCCCGTCGCGCCGCCGGCGCCGGTCCTGGCCGTGAGGGCGCCGGCGCCGCAGCCTGCGGTGATCCAGCCTGCGGCGACGCCGAAGCCTGCCGCGCCGCCACCGACGATCGCCGTCAGCCTGCCGGCCAAACCCGCCCCGGCGCCGCAGCCGGTGGCCACGGCGGCTCCCGTCGCGCCGAAGCCCGTCGCGCCGGCGCCGACGATCGCCGTCAGCCTGCCGGCCAAGCCCGTCCCGGCTCCGCAGCCGGTGGCCATGGCGGCTCCCGTCGCGCCGAAGCCTGTCGCGACGCCGGCTCCCGTCTTGGCCGTGAGCGCCTCGGCGCCCGCGGTGATCCACGCCGCGGCTCCGGCCCCGATCGTCAAGCCGACGCCGGCGCCCGTGCAGACCGCGACCGCCCCCAAGCCGGTCCCGGTGTCCATGGTCGCGCTCGGGACGCCGGTCGCCAAGCCCGCGCCTCAGCCGCAAGCCCAGCCGGCCGCGCCCGCGACCGTCCACCCCACGACCGTCGACAAGGCCCCCGTGGCGCAGCCGGTGGCGATGGCCAGTCCCTCGCTCGGCCTGCCCCGCACCTTCGCCGCCTCGTCCGAGACCCAGGTCTCGTACCGCGGCGCGACCTTCTCCTCCTCTGACGACCGTTAGGAGCCGATAATGCGCACCCTGATTTTGATCTCAGCCTGTGCGGCCGCCCTTGGCGGCTGCGCCCAGAGCATCGACGCGCCGCTCTCGTCGACCTTCGGCCAGGCCGTCGCCACCATGGACAGCCAGATCATCCCGGCGCCGATCTCCGACCTTCCGCCCTCGAGTTCGGGCGCGGTCGCGGTCGCGGCGATCGGACGTTACGAGGACGGCGAGGTGATAAAGCCGGAGAGCCAGAGCACCTCGACGCTCTCCGGCTCCGGCGCCGGTCATAGCGGGAAGTGACGTCATGCGCGGGGCCCTCTCCTCCAAGCTGCTCGCCGGCGCCGCACGTATCGCGGAGCTGCGCCGGGACGAGCATGGCAACGTCATCATCTATGTGACGGTCATGTCCGCCTTGTTGCTGGGAATGGCGGGCCTCGCGCTGGACGGCTCGCGCGCCATGATCACCCATTCGGAAGCGCAGGCTGCGGCTGACGCCGCAGCGCTGGCGGCGGCCTCGCAGCTGGATGGGCAGGCCGGGGCCTGCACCCGCGCCACCAACGAGGCCTCGGCGGTGGTCAACAAGCAACGCTTCGCCGAGGAGACGTCGAAGACCGTCACCATCGCCGGCACACGTTGCCTGAGCGACCTTCCGGCGAGCGACAGCACGGACATCGCCGCCGGGGCGAACGCCAGCGACGCGACCTCCCGGTATGTCCAGGTCACGAGCCAGCAGCTCACGCACCAGAACACCCTGCTGGCCGCACTGGCCACACAGAACACGTCGCTGATCCAGCGTAAGGCGACGGCGGGCTTCCGGCGCTCGCTCTGCGCCCCGGCGCCCGTGCTGATGGTCTGCGACACGGTCAGCTATACGACGGGCGTGGCCTATGACGCCTGGCTGTCCGACGCCAGCCACAAGGGCTGGGTGTCGACCTGCGGCAACAGCGCAAACTGTGTTCAGGACACCCTGGCCGCGACCCAGCCGAGCTTCTGCGTGGTCGACGACAACATCGATCCGGTGCCCGGCAACAAGACCCAAAAGGCGGCGGACGGCATCAACACCCGCTTCGGCGACGGATCCTCGGCCAGCGAGCCGTCGGACCTCGACATCACGACCTTTCCGCGCGACATCACGACCGGCTCGCTGGGCTGGAATTGCTCGGCCTACTGGACGGCCAACCACGCCAGCGATGGGCTGGCCAAGCCGGCGGCATGCACGGCCAACACCGCGACGCTGACCCGCTACGCCGTCTACCAGATGGAACGCGCGGCCGGGAAGATCCCCACCCCCGGACCCGCCGGCAAGACGACCCCGAACGAGCGGCGCCTTGTTTACATAGCCATCTTCGATTGCGCGAGCAGCGGCGAACCGGAGGGTTTCCTCAAGGCCTTCATGCTCGAGCCCGCCCAAGGCTCGAGCTCCAAGACCGAGTTCGTCGAAGTTCTCGGCCCCGCCACGTCCAAGACCGACCCGACCGCGATCCACGAAGAAGTGCAGCTGTACCGGTGAACCCATGGGCCTGAGCGCAAGCCTTCGACAGTTCCGCAAGGACCACAGCGGCGCCGCCCTGGTCGAGTTCACCCTGCTGGCGCCGCTGCTGATCAGCCTGATGTGCGGCCTCGCCGAGTTCGGCCAGGCGCTGCGGCAGTACCACATCATGGAAAAGGGCGTTCGCGACGCCGCGCGCTACCTCTCGCGGGTGCCCGCCAATCCGCCCTGCGTGGTCGCGGATCCCAACTGGGCGACCTATGTCACCCAGGCCAAGAACCTCGCCGTGTACGGCGTCACCACGAGCGGCACGGCCTTGTTCAACGGTTGGACGACCGCCACCGTCTCGGTGGCTGACCCGACCTGCATCGCCAATCCGCGCGGCCCCCTGGCGCCGGACCTGCCGAAGATCACGGTGACGGCGACGGCGCCCTATGCGGACCTGGGGATGTTGAGCGCGATCGGCCTCGGCCCGATCACCCTCACCGTCTCCCATGAAGAGCTCAAGGTGTCATGATGCGACGCGTCATCATGCGAGGACTTCGCAAGATGCTGCGCGACGAGCGCGGCGCCACCCTGATCGAAACGACGATCGTCTTCCCGCTGGTGCTGATCCTGACCTTCGGCCTGGTCGAGTTCGGCTACGCCTTCTACCAATACCACACCGCCGAAAAGGCCACGGCGATCGGCGCCAGATATGTCGCCACCCGCGGACCTCTGCTCCCGGCGCTCGGCGACGGGTCGCACGACTGCGTCTCGGCCAACGGCGCCATCACGCCCGGCACCCCATGCTCCGACCCGGCCATACCGTCCGCAGCCACGACCACCTGCACCAGCGCCGGCTCCGGGGGCTGCAGCGCCGCCGTGTTCGCGGCCATGCTCGCCCAGATGCAGCAATTCGCTCCGTTCATCACGGCCGCCAACGTGCGTGTGGACGTCGCCCAGTCGAAGCTGGGCTTCATCGGACGCGGCCGCGCGGTTCCGCTGGTCACCGTGCGCACCACCGGCCTGACCTACAACTTCATCACCCTGAACTCGCTGCTCGGCTTGGGCCCGATCGCCATGCCCAGCTTCGCCAGCACGTTCGTGGCCGAAGACCAAAAAGAAGGACCCGGCATATGAAACACGGTCGCAAGATTCTGCTCGCCGGGGCGGGCGACGAGCTCCGCGACACGCTGGATCGCGCCCTGGGCCTGCTGCCGGACGTCCAGGTCGAGGAGTTTGCCAGCGCCGAACCCCAGGTGCTGAACGGCAAGGCGGTGGCGTGCGACGCCCTGGTGGTGGAGGTCGATCTGCACTCGGCGGCCTCGACCGACGCCTTCATCCGCCTGGCCGGCTCGAGCTCCGAACGCAAGGTCATCGCCGCGGCCCGCAACGCGGCTCCGGAAGACGTCCGCAGGCTGTTCCGCGCCGGCGCCGCCGACGTGCTCACCGCGCCCTTCACGTCGGCGGCGCTGGAGGCGGCGCTCGGGGAAATCCTGATGACCGGCGAGCGTCGCAGCACCGGCGGCCGGATCATCACCATCGTCCGCGGCTGCGGCGGCGTCGGCGCCACGACCGTAGCCCTCAACCTGGCGGCATTGATGGGCCGACCAGGACGCAAGGCGGCGCATCCGCGCAAGAGCACGGCGGTCCTCGATCTGGACCTGCAGTTCGGCGACGCCGACCTGGCCTTGAACCTCGAGCCGCGCAGCACGCTGGTCGATGTGCTTCGCGCCGAGCAGCGGTTCGACGGGCGGCTGCTGCAGAGCTCGATGATCGAGCATAGCTCCGGCCTGCGGCTGCTCGCCGCGCCGCCGAAACTGGTCCCGCTGGACGCGCTCACGCCGACCTTCGCCGCCCAGATCGTCACCCAGTCCGCGCAGTTGCACGACTATACCTTCGTCGACCTGCCCTGCGTCTGGACCGACTGGACCCTGCCGATCCTCAGGCGCTCCTCGCTGCTGATCCTGCTGACCGCGCCTTCGGTGCAGGGGGCGATCGGCGCCAAGCGCGTGCTCCAGTCCCTGGAGGAGGCCGAGGTGACGACCCCCTGCCTGTTCGTGCTGAACAAGCTGGCCGGCGTGGTCGAGGCCTTCGAGAAGCCGTCGCGCATCGGCAAGTCGGTGAACCGCACGGTGGACGCCGTGCTCAGCCTCGACGCCACGGCGACGCGGGCGTTCGATCGAGGCGCGCTGCTCGCCGAAGCCTTCCCCAACGCCCGCCTGACCCGCGAGCTGCGCGCGCTCGCCGCGAAGATCGAACCGATGCTCGCGAAGGCGGAACAACGTCAAATCGAGCTAACAGGAGCGGCTGCATGAGACTTTCATTCACGGACGCCGTGAAACCGCGCGCCAACATCAGCAGCCTCCCGGTCGAGGCGCGCAGCTTCCAGATCCAGGCGCCCGAGCCGCATCCGCCGGTCGACGAGGTCTACCTTCGGCTCAAGACCGACATGCACCGGCGACTGATCGCGGTGATGAACCTCGCCGGTCTCGACCGCCGGCCGCCGGAAGAGGTGAAGGCCGAGGTGAATGAGCGCGTCGCGACAATCCTCAGGGAGGACGCCCGACCGCTCAATGAATCGGAAATTCGCCGCCTCAACGAGGACATGCTGCACGAACTGCTCGGCTATGGTCCGCTCGAGCCGCTGCTGCGCGATCCCGACGTCTCCGACATCCTGGTGAACACCGCCCGCGAGGTCTACGTCGACCGCTTCGGCAAGCTCGAGCTCACCCCGATCCAGTTCGCCGACGAACAGCACCTGATGCGGGTCATCGAACGGATCGTCGACCGGGTCGGACGCCGGGTGGATGAATCCCAGCCGATGGTGGACGCCCGCCTGCCGGATGGCTCGCGGGTCAACGCCGTGGTGCCGCCGATCGCCGTCGACGGCGCGATCCTGTCGATCCGGCGCTTCGCCCGCGTGCCGTTCAACCTGGAGCGGCTGGTGGCCAACGGCACCATTACCCAGGCGGCGGCCGACCTGCTGCTGGGCCTGGTGCAGGCCAGGCTCAACATCCTGATCTCCGGCGGCACCGGCACCGGCAAAACGACGCTGCTGAACGCCATGTCGCACGGTATCGGCGACGCCGAGCGGATCGTCACGATCGAGGACGCCGCGGAACTGCAGCTGCAGCAGCGTCACGTCGTCCGAATGGAAACCCGGCCGCCGAACGTCGAAGGTCGCGGCGAGGTCACCCAGCGCGACCTCGTCAAGAACGCCTTGCGGATGCGTCCGGACCGTATCGTTCTCGGCGAAGTCCGCGCCGGCGAGGCGTTCGACATGCTGCAGGCGATGAACACCGGCCACGACGGGTCGCTGACCACCGTGCACGCCAACACGCCGCGCGACGCCCTGTCACGCATCGAACAGATGATCGGCATGGCCGGCATCGACGTCTCGCAACGCTCGATGCGCGGCCAGATCGCCAGCGCCATCCAGGTCGTCATTCAGTTGCGCCGGTTCTCCGATGGCACGCGCCGCGTGGTCAGCGTGCAGGAGATCGAAGGCATGGAAGGCGACATCATCACCATGCATGAGGTCTTCCGGTTCGAGCAGACCGGGGTCGAGGCCGATGGCCGCGTGCAGGGCCGGTTCGCCTGGACCGGGATCCGGCCGCGGTTCTTCGAGAGCTTCAAGGCTCAACGGATTCCCGTCCCCAGCACCCTCGGCGAAGCAGGCTGACCGGCCATGAGCACCTTCCTGGAATACCTGCTTTACGCCACCGCCTTCATCGCCGTCGTGTTCGCCGTCGAAGGCGTCGGCCGCCTGCTGCAGAGCAGCATGGGTGAAGCGCGCACCATCGGCCAGCGCCTGGCGAAGGCGCGGAGGAACGCAGCTCAAGGCGCTGCGGATCCGGGCAAGGAGCGGCTTTCGCAAAGCCTCGCCGCACGCTTCCCCCGTCTCCAGGCGGCCCTCACCCGGGCCGACGCACGCTTCAACGCCCTGCAGCTGATCGTCGGCGCGCTCGCGCTTTCCGTCGGCGTCCTGGCGCTGCTGTCGACCGTGGGCGCCCCGCCGCTGGTCGCCTGCGGGGCGGCCATCGCCCTGGGCGTGGGAACGCCGTATCTGCTGCTGGCGGGCATGGCGAGCCGACGGCGCAAGCGCTTCCTCGACCAGTTGCCTCACGCGGTCGACCTGATCGCCCGCAGCCTGCAGGCCGGCCACCCGGTGACGACCGCGATGACCGTCGTCGGTCAGCGCATGCCCGCCCCGCTCGGCGCCGAGTTCCGGCTGGTGATCGAGGAGATGACCTATGGGCTCGATCGGGAGCATGCGCTCGCCAACATGCTTACGCGCTTCCCCTTGCCGGAGCTGCGCATGTTCGTCGCCTCGCTCGAGGTCACGCGCGAGACCGGCGGCAATCTGGCGGAAGTCTTCCTGAAGCTCGGCGAGGCGATCCGCGCCAAGGACCACCTTCGCCGCAAGATCCACGCCATCTCCGCTGAGGGAAGGATGACCTTCTGGGTGGTGACGGGGCTTCCGTTCCTCGTCGGCTGCTCGATCTTCCTGCTGCGACCCCAGTTCTTCACCGACGTCGCCTCGGACTCGCTGTTCTGGCCGATGATGGCCTTCGCCCCCGTCACCTTAACGATCGGCGCCACGATGATCTGGCGCATGGTCAACCTGAAGATCTGAGGAGGCCGCCCGTGGACCTGCTGTTCGTTATCGGCGTCGCCGCCCTATCGCTTCTCGCCTTGAGCGTTGCGCTGGCGATGATCGTGCTGAGCGATTCCCCAGCCAACCTGCGCCTGGCCCGCTTGGCCGACGTCAACCGTCCCCTGCACCACGAAGCCCGGCGGGTGCGCCTGACCGAGACGCTGAGGCGTGTCGGCGGCGTCGCCGGCCGAGGCGGCATTGAGGGCGTGGAACGCGCGTCGCTGCGCGCCAAGCTCGTCCAGGCCGGATTCTACGCCGACCACGCGGTCGAGACCTTCTTTGCAATCCGTGTCGTCACGGCGCTGGGGTTCGGACTGCTCGGGATCGCCGCGGTCTTCCTCCTGCACGCGACGGGCCTTTTCACCAGCCTGCTGGTGGTCCTGTCGGCGGTCGCGGTCGGGCTGTTCCTGCCCAACTTCCTGCTGCGGCAGCGCATCGGCGCCCGCCGCCAGGCCATGCGCTTCGGCCTGCCCGACGCCGTGGACCTGATGGTCGTCTGCATGGAAGCGGGCGGCACCCTGAGCTCGGCCATGCAGCGGGTCGAGAGCGAGTTTCGCGACCTGCACCCTGTGATCTCCGAACAGCTGGGGATCGTGCTCGCGGAGATCCGCGCCGGCTCCAGCCGGTCCGACGCCCTCACCCGCCTTGCCGACCGCGCCGGCTCGGAGGAGATCAGCGCCCTGGTGACCATGCTGGTGCAATCCGAGGCGCTGGGCGCCAGCGTCGCCCTGACCCTACGGGTGTTCGCCGAGCAGACCCGGCAATCGCGCTACCTGGACGCCGAGCGGCGCGCCTCGGAACTGCCGGTGAAGATGGCCATCCCGCTGGTGCTGTTCATCTTCCCGGCCCTCATGACGGTGATCTTCACGCCGCTGATCATCCGCTTCTTCCGGGTCATGCTGGAATCGCACATCGGCTGACCTCATGTCTCCTCTGGCCTTCCTCGCCTTCAATGGGGTGCTGATCGGCGCAGCGGTCGGCGACCTGCGCTGCTTCAGGATCCCCAACCTGCTGCCGGCGGCGCTGTGCCTGGCGGGCCTGACCTTGGCCTTCCCGCTCACCGCCGGCGAGGGGCTGAGCCGCGCCGGCTCGGTGGCCGCGGTGGGGCTGATCGGTGGCGCCCTCTGGCTCAAGGGCCTGATGGGCGGCGGCGACTTCAAGCTGCTGGTGGCCTGCGCCGTGTGGATTCCGCTCGGCGGCCTGCCGCTGTTCGCAATGGCGCTGGGCCTGGCGAGCGGCCTTCAGGGCGCGACCGCCCTGGCCTACGCCCGCTGTTCCGGACGCGCCTCGCTGGCCGTCGCCCTGCGCACGCGCCTGCCCTACGGCGTCAGCATCGCCGCGGCCGGCCTGGCCTGGAGCGTCTCGCGGCTGACGCCCTGAGGCGCGGCGCCTCGATCAATGGGTGGGATGTGGGCCGGCCCCCGGATCGGACCCGATCGGGCGTCCGTCCTCATTGCCCACGCCGCTCCAGCGGCGCGCCTTGCCGACGTCGAGATAGGCGCCGGTGAACTCCGAGACCCGCTCGAGCCGGGCCAGGTCGGGCAGGTGCAGCACGCCGCCGCGCCAGATCAGCAGCTGTTCCGCGCGCAGCGCCTGCAGGCCGCGGTTCACGTGAACCGCCGAAAGCCCGAGCGCTTCGGCCAGATGCACCTGGGTGAGATGCAGCCGGCAGGACGCCCCATGCACCAGGTGCATCGCCGCCAGCCGGACGAAGAGCTCGCAGATCAGGTGCCCCAGGCGCACGGTGGCGCGCCGGCCGGCCAGGTTGACGATGCTTTCGCGGGTGATCGCCAGTTCGCGCAGGGCCCGGCGCTCGAAGGCTTCGGCCAGCGGTGGGAAGTCTTCCAGCGTCTTGCGTAAGACCTGGTGACGCACCACGCCGATGGTGCAGCCGGCGAGCGCGACGACGCTGTGGTCGAGGCTGACCTGGTCTGGCGGCGCCAGGCGCGAGTTCATCTGGTAGAGCTGCCAGTCGAAGAAGTCTCCGGGCAGCAGGAAGCCGATGATCTGGCGATGGCCGGTCCGGGTCGTCACCACCCGCTCAGCCACGCCGCTCAGCACCACGTGCAGGTCCACCGGCGTCTCTCCCGCCTGGAGGATCGCCGCCTCACGCAGGTAGGTGCGACTGGTGAAGGGGATCCGCTTCAGGGCCGCGTGGTCGGCCTGCACCAGGTTCATGGACTGCGACAGCGCCGCGCCCACCACATCGCCCAGCGGCATCTCGCCCACTCTCCGGATCCCGCCTGAGCGGCCCATGTCCCGACCTGTCTCCGGCTCCCGAACCGCCAGTCTGCCCCGGCCTTGCATAGGCGGGACCCGGCAGCGAGACCTTAGAATTGAGCCTTTGTGAAAATGGTTGCGCACCGATCTGCAGTTGGTGGCGAGTATTCGCCTGGCCGAGGTTGCGAGACCCTGGCCGTTCGAGGATCGATTATTCAGCTTCCCTTGAACTCGCGCTCCAGGCGCGTAGAGCCCTGGTCAGGTTGTGCTCCGAAATAGATTTTCGTTATTCGCAGATTTTACGCATGGGCACTTAACGAAAGATCGGACCCTCACGCGCCGCATCTCTTACCGATTCATTAAGGCGGGCGTCGCTCGCCATGGCTGGGTCAGTGAAGTCGGCCCTGCAGAGACTGCGCGATAAGCAGCTGCGGCCGGCCAGGAGGCGAAGATGGGTCTGAATGACGACATGCTGGCGCTGGTTCCGAAACTGCGGGCTCACGCCTGGGTGCTGACCCGCCGGGCCAGCGACGCCGACGACCTGGTGCAGGAGACCCTGATGCGCGCCTGGCAGTTCCGGCACACCTTCCAGCCAGGCACCAACCTCAAGGCCTGGCTGTTCCGCATCCTCCGCAACGCCTTCCTGGCGAGCGTGTCCGGCAAGCTCAGGCTGGTGGAGGACGTCGACGGCAAGTTCACCGGCCGGCTGGCGCACGCCCCCGACCAGGAGTGGCGCATCCGGTTTCGCGAACTGCTCGACGCCCTGGCGAAGCTTCCGCCGCAGAATTGCGAGGCGCTGCTGCTCGTCGCCGGATCCGGCCTCACCTACGAAGAGGCGGCCGAGGTCTGCGACTGCTCCGTCGGCACCGTCAAGAGCCGCGTCAGCCGCGCGCGCGATCGGCTGACCGAGATCGTCGGGGCCGACCTGGCCGAGCCCGCCCCGGAGGTCGGCCGCTCCCAACGCATCCGCCTGGCCAGCTAGCCGGCCTACCCCCAGAGCTCCGGCGGCGGCGGCTCGATGACGGCGCCGGAGAAGGACAGGCCGGGCTCGCGGTCATGGACCAGCAGCAAAGGGCCGTCGAGGTCGACGTAGCGCGCGCCCTGGGCGACCATCAGGGCCGGGGCCATGGCCAGCGAGGTCGCCACCATGCACCCGGCCATGACCTCCAGGCCAAGTCCTTGCGCCGCGGCCTTCAGCGCCAGCGCCTCGGTGAGACCGCCCGCCTTGTCGAGCTTGATGTTGACCGCGGCATAGCGGCGGGCGCAGGCGGCGAGCTCGGCGCGGGTGTGCAGGCTCTCGTCGGCGCAGAGCGGCACCGGGCATGGGTAGCCTTCGAGTGCGGCGTCCTCGCCGGCGGGCAGCGGCTGTTCGAGCAGCTTGACGTCCAGCCTGGCCAGCTCCGGCGCCAGCCGGCGCAAGGCGGCGAAATCCAGCGCCTCGTTGGCGTCGACCACCAGCCGCGTGCGCGGAGCCGCCGCACGCACGGCTTCGATGCGGTCGAGGTGATCGGCGCCGCCGATCTTCAGCTTCAGCATCGGCCAGCGGGCGTGCGCCCGGGCTGTCTCGGCCATCGCCTCCGGCGCGCCGAGGCTGAGGGTGAAACAGGTCTTCACCGGATCCAGCCGCGCACGGCCGGCCAGGGTCCAGGCGCGCACGCCCGCCGTCTTGGCCTCCAGGTCCCACAGGGCGCAGTCCAAGGCGTTGCGCGCCGCACCGGGCGGCAGCAGGCGCTGCAGCGCGGTCCGGTCGGCCCCGGCTTCGATCGGCTCGCGGACCTGCTCGATCTGGGCCAGCACGCCGGCGGCCGTCTCGCCGTAGCGGCCGTAGGGCGTCGCTTCGCCCCGGCCGCGAAGGCCGCCGGAGAGGAGTTCGACGACCACCACCTCCGCCTCGGTCTTGGCGCCCCGGGCGATGACGAACGCGCCGGCGATCGGCCAGCGTTCGAGGCCAGCCGTCAGGATCCGCGGGTCCGGGGCGGCCGTCCGGCTCAGGCGGCGTCGCCCAACGCCTGGTCGAGCAGCAGGAAGACCCGGCCCGGACCGGACCCGAGGATCTCCGCCATCAGCAGCCCTTCGGGATCGCGCACCGCGGCGTCGTCGACCAGCGTCTGGTAACGCCG
>Ga0207703_10000507_pt1 | contig 40375 bp, 42 predicted proteins | sample KBSSwiS12_FD_184304 | JGI IMG/M metagenome (GOLD analysis project Ga0207703, IMG submission 184304) | Switchgrass rhizosphere microbial communities from Kellogg Biological Station, Michigan, USA - KBS Switchgrass S1-2 (SPAdes) (version 2) | ecosystem: Host-associated > Plants > Roots >... | reverse complement strand
TCGACCAGCGGGCCGACCTTGTCCTTCGTCTCGCCAAATGTCTTCTGCAGCTTGCCGCCAAGCTGGTCGGCAATCCCGGAGCCCTGCAGCGCGGTATCACCAGTCGCGTTGCCGATACCTTCCTCGATCTTGCCGCCCAGTTCGCGCCCTTCGCCGATCACTGTATCCGTGCTCATAGTGTCTTCCCTCGCTCGGCAACCAAGCGCCGCCGTTTCGTCAACGTGCCATCGGCTGAATCGATGCGCTCAATTCCCGGAGATTACTCCGAGACGTACAATTTCACGTTAATCCTTGCCGTCAGTCAGCGCCGTGGAACGCGGGATCGGCGCGCCTGCCATTGCTTCGCTTCGAAGCGCTGTCGTTTCCATCCTATCTTACGGAAATAAATTGAATATCTCTCCGCTTCTTCAGGAGATAGCGCATGGCAACACTGGCGGAGCCGGCCCCGATCAGGTTAAGCGGCGAGCGCAAATTCTTCGGCGCGATGGCGCTGATCATGGTGGCCGCGACCTTTGTCGGGTTCGCGCCATCCTATTATCTCGCACCGGCTTTCGGCGGAAAGCCGCTATCGTTGCTGCTTCACGTCCACGGCGTCGTCTTCACCCTGTGGATGCTGCTGTATCTTGCCCAGACCGGCCTGATCTCCGCCCGCCGCACCGACATTCACCGGCTGGTCGGGCCGGCCGGCGTGACCCTTGCCGTAGTCATGGTGCCGCTGGGCGTGGCGACGGCGATCGTCACCAAGCAGGTGGCCGCCGCGAACCATTTGCCGCCGCCCGGCCCTCCCCTGATCTTCCCGCTGGGTGCCATCCTGACGTTCGGCGTGCTGGTCGGCGCCGGCATCGCAATGCGCGGGCGATCGGCGTGGCACAAAAGGCTGATGCTGCTCGGCACGGCGGCGATCGTGACCACGCCGCTGGCACGGATCACGAAATTCTCCCATCTCGGGCTGATGCCGGCCTTTGGCGGCATGATCCTGAGCGACCTCCTGCTGATGGGCCTGGCTGGCTATGACCTGCGGACCAGGGGCCGGCTGCATCCAGCGACTCAATGGGGCGGCGGCTTCTTCCTTGGAACCCAGGTGATCCGCATTCTGCTCAACATGACGCCGGCCTGGCAGGCCTTCGCGAAGGGGCTGACGGGCTAGCGCGGGCCGCGCCCCGGTCTGAAGAGTAATTGACTCAGCCGTTTCGTATGTTCAACGATAAAGACCAATCAAAACATAATGTCGCGCCCGAATGTCACTTTTCAGGGGAACGATAGGATGCGTCGACATTATTTGGTTGCAAGCGCCGGAGTGGCGCTCGCCGCGGGGATTTGGGCTGTCGGAGGGGAGCGCGTTGCGGCGCAGGCCGGCGCGCCAGCCCCGGTTGCCCGATACGCAATGGACGTCGGCACGGTTTCGGGCATCGGTGGCGGCCTTGGCGGCGGCATGTCGATGATGTTCGGCGGCGGCGGCAGCAACGTTCAGCACGAGCTCAACCTGCGGCTTGGATCGTCTCGCGCACCCGACAAGGGTGGCCCCCGGGCCGATCATTTCATGCCGCCGGTCGCACGGCTCGGCAAATCGGTTGCGCTGGAGACGCCCGTTCAGAGCACAGGCGAGATGGGCGACGAACCCTTTCAGCGCCCCAAGGGACGCCTGCTGATCTATTGGGGCTGCGGACCCAAAGCGGGCAAGGGCCAGCCGGTGATCATCGATTTTGCCCGGCTCGCCAAGGGACAGGTGCCGCCGGGGCTCTTCTCGACGTCGATCCCGAAGGATCGCGGGCCGAGTATTGCCAACAGCCGCACCTTCGGCCGCTGGCCGGCGCGGGACGGCAAGTTCGTCAAGGGCGACAGCTCGATCCTGGGGGATCACCGCATCGCCGCCAATTACGCGCCGGAAATCAAATTCGCGCTGTCGCAGGATTTCATGCCGGCGCTCAACGCGCGCAGCCACGGGCTTCCCGACGGGGCGACCTCGCTCGGCTGGACCGGCATATCCGGCGCAACCGGCTATTATGCCTTTGCCATGGCGATGAAGATGGGGCCGCAGGGTGACATGGGCGACATGGTGTGGTGGTCGTCCTCGGCCACGCAGCAATTCGGCGGCGGGCTGACCGACTGGCTGTCGCCGTCCACGGTCAACCGGCTCATCGGGCAAAAGGCAGTGATGCCGCCCACCCAGACGACCTGCACCGTTCCGGCCGAGGTCAAGGCTTCGGGCCCCGACATGATGATGGGCATGCTCTATGCTTATGGCCCGCAGGCCGATTTCGCCTATCCGCCAAAACCCGCCGATCCGCGGACGCCCTGGCATCCCGAATGGACCAGCACGGTGCGATATCGTTCGATGCAGACCTGGCTGATCACAAGCCCGGGCGGCATGATGGGCGCCGGCGCCGCCCAGGGCGATGACCGCGAGGACAGGCCCCAGCCAAAGAAGAAGAAGGGCGGCCTGCTCGGCGGCATGCTGGGCGGCGTTGTCCCATAAGCGCTACCTCAGTTGCGAAAGAGTCCATTACGGTGCCGGCTTGAACGGCGCCGTAATGGTCGTCGCGGGAATTCTCGCTCCGAGGCCCCGAAATAGCCGCTAGGCGCTCGCCAGGAAGCTCCGGACCAAAGCGACATAGTCGTCGGGCCGCTCGTCCATATTCAGATGCGAGCAGCCTTTCATCACCTCGAGCCGGGCCTTGCCCGCGATGCCGTCGCGGATGGTTTCGTGGCAGTCCAGGGTGATTTCATCATATTCGCCCGTGGTGAGCAGGGTTCGCTGGGTGATCGCCTTGAGGTCACGGCGGCGGTCCCAATCCTTGATCACGCCAGTGATGTAGAATTCATTGGGGCCGTTCATCACCCGATAGGCGATCGACTTGCCGAGCGCCTCGAACGAGGCGGCCGCGTCGGCCGAAGGCGGGACGCGCAGCACGTGCCGACTGTAAAAGGCCTCGACCAGCGCCGCATAGTCCGGCGTGTCCATCTTCCCGGCCTTTTCGAGCCCATGGAGCTTCGCGGCGAAGCCGTCCGGCATGCGGTCGATCAGCCGCTGCTGGCCGGCCATCGCCTGTGGCGTGCTCGCCGAGGCGCCACCCAGGATGAGCGTGTCGACACCCTTGCCCCGGCCCTGGCAGAGATATTCGATCGCGAGAAAGGCGCCCCAGCTATGTCCGTAGAGGATGGCCCGATCGAGCTTCAGCGCCGCGCGGACCGCGTCAAGCTCGTCGACCGAGCGCTGGATCGTGTAGATTGTCTCGTCGGCCGGCGCATCGGCCCTGCCGCAACCAAGCTGGTCGTAAAAGATGACCGGGCGCTCGTCGGCCAGGGCCTTTAGCGGCAGCAGATAATTGTGCGCCGCGCCCGGCCCGCCGTGCAGGGCAAGAAGCGGCGTCTTCGCGCCCGATCCGAAGCGGCGCCACCAGATCCTGCCGCCGGGCACCGGGAGATAGCCTTCGTCCTTGGGGCCTTCGTCCTTGGGGCCCTCATCCTCGGGGCCGCGCGCGAAACCCGCGGTTGCCAGCCCGCAGACTGCCGCGGCACCCGCAAGGACCGTACGCCGCGTCCACCGTCCTGCCATATTCGTGCTCTCCCCGTGCTGAAACGCCAGGCGATATAGAGCATTTGACGATGCGGGTGACCAGTACCGGTCCTGGGTCACGCGCTGACGGGGCACTCGAATCTGGCGTTCGCCACATTATTTCCAAGGTCGCCCCCGACTTGTTCCGGGATCCATGGAGCCGAAGAAACAACGCCTGCTACCCTTGCGGAAACATGGATGCCGGAACAAGTCCGGCATGACGGAAATGGGAAACCTGATGGCACGAACCTCGGTTCCACCCCACTAGTGGACGTATTTCGCCAGGCGCAGCAGGCACAGGAGCAGAGTGTCGAGCTGATCGTCATCCTCCCTGATGTCGCGTCCCGGATTACGCCAGCGCCAGATGACCTGCATCGCGAGAGGATCGACCTTGTCGAACTCCTCCCGGAAGGACGATGCCAGATCGAGATTGCTGATGGTTGGCGTATCGTCGACGATCGATCGGAATATCGTCGAAGGTTTGTTTCCAGTGAGGATCTGGTTCATCATGACGGCAAACACCCTTGCTTGAACAGGCTTAGGCCTCGACTCCGGCTTAGCCCGCCAGCGTTGCAGTCATGTTGCAGATTTCGGATGTTGCGATGACGCGAGCTCAACCCGCGACAAGGTTAGTATGGCGCCAATGATCGCGCCGCCCGCTCACGCCTCGGCAGCAATCGCCCGCAACGCCTTTTCGAACGCCTCGGGCGGCTGGCCGCCGGAGATGAGATATTTGTCGTCGATGATCACCGCCGGCACCGCGCTGATCCCGCGCGCCTGCCACAGCCGCTCGGCCTCGCGTACTTCGGCACCGTAAGCACCCGACTCAAGCACCTCGCGCGCGGCGACCGGATCGAGCCCGGCCTGTTCCGCCGCCTCGACGAGCACATGATAATCGCACGGACTCTGGCCCCTCGTGAAATAGGCCTCGAACAATGCGTGCTTCAGTGCGCTCTGCCTGCCTTCGATCCCGGCCCAGTGCAGCAGCCGGTGCGCATCGAAAGTGTTGTAGATGCGGCTCTGGTCAGTGCCGGCCATGGTGAAGCCGACGGATGCGGCGCGTTCCCGGATCGCCTGGCGGTTGGCGGCGGATTGCTCGGGCGTGGAGCCGTATTTCTCGGCGATATGCTCGACGATGTTCTGGCCTTCGGCCGGCATTTGCGGATTGAGCTCGAAGGGCTGGAAATGAATGTCGGCTGCGATCAGATCACTGGTACGATCAAGCGCCGTCTCAAGCCCGCGCAGGCCGATGATGCACCAGGGGCAGGAAATATCGGAGACGAAATCGATCTTGAGCGGCTTGGTCATGCGGAGCACCTGTCGGTTGGTTCCGGCCAATATAGGTGCGCAACCGGGAATGTCAGGGCGGTCCCCTCACCATGTCACCGTCGGTCGTCGAAACCCCATCGCGGCCCATGCGACCAGCAGCTTGATCATGAACTTCGCCGGATGCGTCGGATAGGTCGGAATAGCGTCCGGCAGCGCGGCACCGGGAGGGCGGTCCTTCGCCATCACGCCCATCTCGGGCAGCGGTGCATCCGCGGGCAAGCGGTCGCGGTAGAGCGTCAGCCAATGGCCTTTGGTGAAATCGAGGAACATCGGCGCGCCACAGCAGCTCGCCACCACCCGGCGCGTTGCGGATACCGGGGTGAGACGATGCTCCTGCAGAAGCCCGCCTCCCTGCAGGATCTTCACGCGATCCTTGCGATACAGGCAATAATCCGTGCCGCCATCCGCGTTGAGAACCGTCGGCGCGCCCGGCGCCTGCTCGAACGCGCGCCCGGCCAGCCGGCAGCTCTCGCAGTGGCAGACCGCGCTCAGGATCGGCGCGCCGATCACCTCGAGCGTCACCTGACCGCACGCGCAGGATGCGGTGTAACCGCCCTTGCCGGTCATCGGCTGCTCACCACCATGCGATTGCCCTCGCTGTCGCGGAATTCCGCCACTGTCCGCTCAGGTTTCCAGGGCGGATTTTGAGGCTCCGTGAGAATCTCGACACCCTTTGCGCGGAGCCGCTCGATGGTCGCGGCCACATCATCCTCGACCAGAACGAGTACCGGCTCGTCGGCCGCTTCGCCCTCCGCTCGGCGGACGAAATGCAGTGTGGTTTCGGATCCGGTGAATTTTAGCTCGATCCACCGCCAGCCATCCGTCCCCATCGGCGCATCGGCCGCGACCGCGCAACCGAGAGTGTCGATATAGAATCGCTTCGCCCGATCCTGATCGATCACCGGAAGCTCGGCAAACTGGATATGCATCGCTCGACTCCATCAAACTGGACAGTATAGTCTACTTTTTAAAACTAGACTGATCGGTGTGATATTGTCAATCCGTGGGAGAGGCTGAGGGTATATGCGATGGTCAGGGAAGCAACGGCGAACGACCTCACTCCGGAGACCGGCGGACGCACGGCGCGAAAACGCGCGGCGATCCTCGATGCCGCCGCCACGATCTTTCTGAGAAGCGGCTATCTGGGTTCGAGCATGGACGAGATCGCGCTTCTCGCCGATGTCTCGAAACAGACGGTCTACAAGCAGTTCACCAGCAAGGAGGCGCTGTTCATCGAAATCGTCTCGGGGCTTACGCACGGCGCCGGCGATCTGGTGCACGGCGTTCTTCCGGAGCCCGCACCAGGCGACGATCTCGGCGCCTGGCTCGAGGATTATGCATATCGGCAGCTCAGCATCGTCCTCACGCCCAGGCTCATGCAGCTGCGCCGCATCGTGATCGGCGAGGCCAATCGTTTTCCGGAACTGGGGAAAGCCCTTTACGAAAGCGGCCCGGCAAGGGCCATGGCCGCAATGGCGGCGGCGTTCCGTCGCCTCGGCGATCATGGCCTGCTGAAAATCGACGATGCGGCGACCGCGGCATCCGACTTCAACTGGCTGGTGATGGGTGCGCCGCTGAACCAGGCGATGTTGCTCGGCGACACTGGAATTCCGGACTCTGCCGCGCTTCGCCGTCATGCGGCCAATGCCGCGCGCGTATTTCTGGCGGCCTATGGCAAACCGTGAACCCGTACCGCCCGGTCAGTCCCGAATGGCCGCGAAGTTGGAGCGCAGCCGCCATTGCAAGCCGCCCGGTGCATAGTCGAACTCGCCCTTTCCACCGAGATCGTGTGAAAGGCCGCTCATCAGGCGCGTTCCGAAGCCGGCATGTTTGGGCACCTCCACCGAGGGCCCGCCGAATTCCTGCCATTTGAGGACGAGGATATCCTCACCATCCTCCTGTTCGAGTGTCCAGGTAACCTCGACATGGCCGACCTGGTTGGACAGCGCACCATATTTGACCGCATTGGTCGACAGCTCATGCAGCGACATCGACAGTGCGAGCGCCATGCGCGGCGGCAGCAGCACATCAGGACCACCAACGATGATCTGGCTCGCCTTCGTCCCGTGGTGCTGCGTGGCGCCGTTCACGATCGCGCGGATCGGCGCTGCCTGCCAGCTCGTCTGGGTCAGCAGATCATGGGTGGCACTGAGCGTGGCGAGCCGTTCGCCGATCGCGTCGCGCGCTTCTTCCGGTGTCGCGACGTTGCGCAGCGACTGGCTGACGATCGCCTGGACTACGGCCAGCGTGTTCTTGATCCGATGCTGGAGCTCGGCGCTCAGCAGGCGGCGATGAGTCTCGGCTTCCTTCTCGGCGGTGATGTCGCGCACCGTGCCGACGAACTTTCGCTCGCCGCCCGGCCCCTCGGCCACAGCGCCTCTCGCGTGAATCCAGCGCTCCCGGCCATCGACGGCGCTGATCGTGCGATATTCCATGTTGATCGTGCCACTGCCGTCCGGCGCGAGTGCCGCCTCGTTGATCTCGACCACCCGCACCCGATCGTCAGGGTGAACCCGGGCGAGGAAACTTTCCTCATAATCCACCGGCTCGTCCGGCCCATGCCCGAGCAGTTCGCGCGTGCGCGCATCCCAGGTCAGGTTGCGCAGCGCCGGAGTCGATTCCCAGGCGCCGAGCTCGCCGGCCTCGAGCGCGAGGCGGGTGCGCGCCTCGCTTTCCGCCAGCGCGGTCTGCGCGGCGTGCTGGGCGGTCTGATCGCGCAGGATGATGAGAAGACCGATCGGCTCACCATCATCCCCGGTGAGCGGCATCATCTCGCCGCTCGCCCAGAAGCAGGTGCCATCCTTGCGCAGGTGCCAGCGTTCCTCAACGCCGTGCCCGCTCGACAGCGCCGCCGCCATCTCCCGCCCGGGGATGCCCTCGGCGCGGTCTTCCGGCGTAAAGAACATGTCGCAGGACTGGCCGAGCATCTCCGCCTCGCTCCAGCCCATAAGTCGCGCCGCGCCCGCACTCCAGCTCGTCACCTGGCCGTCCAGGTCCATGGTGATGATGGCATAGTCGACCGCGCTGTCGAGGATCAGCTGGTGCCGCCGCGCATCGTCGCGCCGGCGGCTCAGCGCACGGCGCAGTTCGAGCTGAATCATCACCTGGCGCGCCAGCACCTCGAGCGTGAGCCGCTGGAACGGCGTGATCCCTTCGGGCCGAGGCTTGCGGTCAAGCACGCACACCGTGCCGATCGGCAACCCACGAGACGATTTGAGCTGCGCACCGGCATAGAAGCGCAAGCCATTCTTGATAACCAGGGGGTTGTCGGCGAACCGCTCATCAAGCTGCGTATCCGGGATGATCATCATCTCGTCCTGGCGGATCGCATGCGAGCAGATCGAAAGGTCGAACGGTATCTTGTACGCGCCGATGCCGACCTCCGCCTTGAACCATTGGCGCCCATCGGCGATCAGGTTGACGGCAGCGATCGGCGCATCGAACGCCCCAGCCGCCAGCCGGACGATATCGTTGAATTCGGCCTCGGTCGGCGTGTCGAGAATATGGTAGCGCTTCAACGCAGCGAGTCGGTCGCTTTCGCGCCAGGCAGGTCGGGAGGGAGGAGTCGCTTCCATCGGCACTTCTCACATTTGCCAATGCGACGTGCATGAGCGCGGGCGCTGGCCCTTGGTTTTTACCATAAGTCAGCATGTCTGCCGAATTGAAATGATGTGCATCAACTTCGCGCCCTCTCCCTGCGCGGTTCCCTTCCCTGCCGCCGCCGCATAGGATCACCCGATGCGTCGCGCCGATCTGTTCGCCGGAATATCGATTGCGGGGCTGATGCTGCCCGAAGCTGTGGCTTATGCGAGCATTGCAGGGCTCGCGCCGGGCCGGGCGATCCTGGCGGCGATCGTCGGCTGCCTCGTCTATGCAATGACGGGGCGCAGCCGGTTCGCGATCGTCTCGCCGACATCCGCTTCAGCCGCGATCCTCGCCGCCGCGCTCGCGGCAATGCCGGGGGATGCGGCAACGCATGGGATCTACGCGACCATCGCGGTGGCGATGGCGGGTGGGCTGTTCCTGGTTGCCCGGGCCCTGAAGCTCGGCGGTTTGACCGGTTTTGTCGCCCGACCAGTGCTGCGCGGCTTCGCCTTCGGACTGGCGATCACCATTATCCTGCGGCAGATTCCCGCGCTGGCCGGCGTCGAGGTTCCCGGGCGCAATATCGGGCAGCTGGTGATCGGGCTGGTTCGCGCCGTACCCGAGTGGCATTTCGCCAGCGTCGCAACCGGCCTTGTCGCCTTGGTGGCGTTGCTCGCGCTCAGGCGCTTGCCGAGGATGCCGGGCGCCTTTGTCGTGCTCGCGCTCGGCATCCTCGCCTCGCACGCTTTGCAACTGCCGCGGCACGGAGTCGCGGTGATCGGCGTGATCGATGTGACGCCCGCCTGGCCGGCGCTGCCCCATCTCTCGTTCAACACTCTCTCGCACCTGCTCCAGCTCGTCTTTCCGCTCGTATTGATCCTGCTGGCGGAAAGCTGGGGAACGATGCGCGCGCTGGCGCTCAGGCATGGCGACATGATCGAGCCGAACCGCGAGCTCGGCGCGCTCGGCTTCGCCAATCTCGCTGCGGCACTGGTCCAGGGCATGCCGGTCGCCGCCGGCTTCTCGGCCGGCTCGGCAAGCGAGGCGGCTGGGGCGGCGACTCGCTGGACCGGGGTGATCGCCGCGCTCGGGCTGGCAGCTTTGGCCTTTGCCGCAACCCCGCTGATTGCCGAGTTGCCCAGGCCAGTGCTCGCGGCAGTGGTGATCGCCGCACTGACCCATGCACTCGATCCGGCGCCGCTGATCCGGCTGTGGCGGCTCGGCCGCGATCAATATATCGGCCTCGCCGCCGCGATCGGCGTGTTGATGTTCGGGGTGCTGAACGGGATGCTGCTGGCGATCGCGCTGTCGATCGTTGCGCTGATCCACAGATTCGCGACGCCGCCGCTGATCCAGCTCGGGCGGCTCGGCGACAGCCATAATTATGTTGATGTCGCGCGCCACCCCGACGCGGTGCTGCCGCCGGGCATCGCGATCTGGCGGCCTGCGGAGCCCCTGTTCTTCGCGAATGCCGAGCAGGTTCTCGGCACGTTGGAGCGCCGGCTGTGTGCGCAGCCCGGGCTGCGCGAAGTGGTGCTAAGCCTGGAGGAGAGTTTCGACCTCGACAGTACCGCTCTCGACGCGCTGATCGAGTTCGACGCGCGGCTCTGCAAGAGCGGCATGACGCTGCAACTCGCCCGGGTCCATGACCGGGTGAGGGATCTGCTCGCGGTCGCCGGAGCCGAGACGCTGGTACGGCGGAGCAGCTACAGCGTCGATGACGCGGTGAGGGCAATCGGAAGTGCGGTGTGAGCGGAGAAATCTGACGTTTTTTAATGACATCCGGCCGTCACTCCGGGCTTGTTCCGGGGTCCACCGCGCGGCCCGAGCAAAACTCCATTCCTTGCTGAAACGTGGGTTTCGCCGTCACAACAACCGCTGCTCGACCCGATCACCGTCGCTCGCTCCGCGCTCGTCCTTCAGTGCAACCCCAGTCAGCCGGCGTGATCGCGCCTCGGTCATCAGCCAGACGATGCTGTCGGCGGCCTGCGCATAACCGAGTCCATGCGGCGGGCGGATGTTTGAGACGCAGTTGCGTTCGCTGTCCAGCCGGCCGGGTCGGGGCTGCCAGGTGAGATAAGCGCCGAGGCTGTCGGGTGCGCTGAGGCCGGGGCGTTCGCCGATCAACATGACGACAAGGTCAACGCCCAGCAGCGCGCCGATCTCGTCGCCGAGCGCAACGCGGGCATGGCGGGCGAGGATCACCGGCGCGACCCGCCAGCCTGGGAGACGATCGAACAGGGCGAGCAGCAGCGGCGCGGCGTGCGCCGCTACGGCCGTGGCGGACAAGCCGTCGGCGACGATGAAGGCGACCTCGTCGCCTGTCGCCGCCAGCTTGGTGGCGTCCGCTTCGGCGAGGCGGCGGCCAAGGTCGGGGCGCTGGAGATAGGTCGCATGGTCGGGCGCGCAGCTCGCGACTTCGATGACCTCGCGTCCGCCGATCGCCGCGCTGAATCCCCCTGTATCGAACACGGCGCCGACAGCGTCCCGCGCGCGGGCATGGGCAAGCTGGAAATCGAGTAGCGCGCTGGTCGGCAGCCCCTGCCCTGCCCGGCCGAGCGCGATCCGCGCCTGAGTCACCGCGCGAAGGCGGCTGACGAAATCGGAGCGGACGGGCGGCTCAGCCATTCAGGAAGGCCAGGGCCGGGATCGCGTCATGCGAAAGGTGCGCGTGATCGCGAACGCGGCCATCGCTGCCGAGCAGGCCGACGCGTTCCATCCATGCCTCGAATTCGGGCGCCGGCCTGAGCCCGAGCACCTCGCGCAGATACAGCGCGTCGTGGAAGCTGGTCGATTGATAGTTGAGCATGATGTCGTCAGCGCCGGGCACCCCCATCACGAAGGTGACACCGGCCACGCCAAGAACGGTCAGGATCGTATCCATATCGTCCTGATCGGCCTCGGCATGGTTGGTGTAGCAGATGTCGAGCCCCATCGGCAGGCCGAGCAGCTTGCCGCAGAAATGATCCTCGAGCGCGGCACGGAGGATCTGCTTGCCGTCATAGAGATATTCCGGGCCGATAAAGCCGACCACCGAGTTGACCAGCAACGGCCGGAAGGCGCGGGCGACGGCATAGGCGCGGCATTCCATGGTCTGTTGGTCGACACCATGATGCGCGTCCGCCGAGAGCGCCGAGCCCTGCCCCGTCTCGAAATACATGACATTGTCGCCGACCGTACCGCGGCCGAGCGCCAGCGTCGCCGCATGTGCTTCACGCAACAGGGCGAGATCGACACCGAAACCGCGATTGGCTGCCTCACTACCGGCGATCGACTGGAAGCTGAGGTCTACAGGGGCGCCGCGCTCGATCAGCTTCATGGTGTTGGTGATATGGGTGAGGACGCAGGACTGAGTCGGGATCGCATAGGCCTGGCGGATCTCGTCGACCAGCGCGAGCAGAGACGCCGCCGACGCGACATTGTCGCCGGCCGGGTTGATGCCGATCACCGCATCGCCCGAACCGAGCAGCAGCCCGTCGAGGATCGAAGCGGCGATGCCGGCGGGGTCATCAGTCGGATGATTGGGCTGGAGCCGGGTGGAGAAGCGGCCCGGCAGGCCGATCGTGTCGCGAAGCGCGGTGACGACCTGGATTTTCCGCGCCACCGCGACGAGATCCTGGTTGCGCATCAGCTTGGAGACGGCGGCGGCCATTTCCGGTGTGAGGCCTGGCGCCAGTGCTGCGATCCGGGCGCCATCCGTTTCGTTGGCGAGCAGCCATTCGCGAAAGCCGCCCACGGTGAGATGGGCGACCGGTGCGAAGGCGGCGGGGTCATGGGTATCGACGATCAGCCGCGAGACTTCGTCGGCTTCATAGGGAATGACGAGATCGTTGAGGAAAGTGGACAGCGGCAAGTCGGCGAGGATGTAACGGGCTGCGACGCGCCGCTCGGCGCTCCCGGCAGCGATTCCGGCGAGGACATCCCCGGATCGCAGCGGCGTCGCGGCGGCCAGCAACGCACGCAGGTCATCAAAGCGCTGCCGCGTACCCGCTTGATCGGTCTGATAGTTGGACAGGGCGATCTCCTTCGGGGCGCGCGAACAGAGGCGATCGCGATTGTACAGAGGATCGGGTCAAAGGTCACTTTGGTCGCGTATCGATGTCGTGCCACTCGACAATCGCTCCCACGGCACAGGGAATCGCGAAAAGCGCCGGGGAGTGACGGATCGCTGGTTTTGAGAAAATCGCCGCAGGGCGAAGCGCGCGCATTAGCGTTTCGGATTCAATGAGGAGCGGTTAGTATCGTCATCCGTCACGTCGGGGGCTAGGGATTGATCACAAGGCTCGCCATCTCCGGCTATCGTTCCCTTCGCGATTTGACGGTTGAGCTCGGCGCACTGAACGTCGTGACCGGGGCCAATGGCAGCGGGAAATCGAGCCTGTATCGCTCGCTCCGTTTGCTCTCGGAGGCAGCGCAGGGGCGGCTGATCGCCTCGCTCGCAATGGAGGGCGGGCTGTCCTCCACGCTTTGGGCCGGTCCGGAGAGCATCAGCCGCGAGATGAAGAGCGGCAGGCACCCGATCCAGGGCACTGTTCGCAAAGGGCCCGTCAGCCTGAAGCTCGGCTTTTCCAGCGACGATTTCGGCTATGCGATCGATCTGGGCTTGCCCATTCCCGGCGGACCTTTCGGGCGCGACCCCGAGATCAAGGTCGAGGCGATGTGGACCGGGGAAATGCTCGGCCGCGGCAATCTGTTCGCTGAGCGGCGCGGGCCGACGGTGCGGTTACGGCGCGGTGAAACCGGCGATTGGCGCACCAGCCTCAGCAACATCTCCTCGTCCGACAGTATGGTAACGCATTGCGCGGATCCGGATGACGGGCTCGAGCTGCTGCTGATGCGCGAGCGCATGCGCAACTGGCGCTTCTACGACACTCTGCGCACCGACCAGGGCGCGCCGGCGCGGCGGCCGCAGATCAGCACCTATACGCCGGTGCTGGCGAGCGACGGATCGGATCTGGCGGCAGCGATCGCGACGATCCTTGCGATCGGCGACGGACAAGCTTTCGAGGAGGCGGTGGACGATGCCTTTCCCGGCTCGGTCATCCAGATTGCCGGCGACGATTATGGCAGCGTCGAAATGCGCCAGACCGGGTTGCTGCGCCCCCTCTCCGCCTCCGAGCTTTCCGACGGGACGCTGCGCTATCTGCTGCTGATCGCTGCCCTGCTCTCCCCCCGACCGCCCGAGCTGATGATCCTTAACGAGCCCGAGGCGAGCCTCCACCCGTCGCTATTGGGGGCACTTGCGCGGCTATTGTCGAAGGCAGCGCGTAACTGTCAGATCATCCTGGTCTCACACAGCGAGCGCCTGGTCGAGGCGCTGTGCGAGCAGGAGGATGTGCGGCGGATCCTGCTTGAAAAGGCGTTCGGGGAAACCATTGTCAGCGACGCGGACAGCCCGCGCTGGGTGTGGCCTTCGCGATAGGTGGATCAGCCGATCGCGATGGCCGATCCAGTGAACGGCAGCACCAGATCATAGCCCTTGGGTGTGGGCAGGATTGGGGCTTCGGCTGAGGTGCCGAACTGAGTGATGCCGCGGCCGAGATGCTCGGCGATATCGTGACGGCCGCCGAAGTCGAAGGGCGTGCTGGCGATCAGGTGCGCCGAAAAGACGTTGGTGCCGACCAGCGCCTCAGTCTTCTTGCCGACCGGGGCTGAAACCGTGGTGCCCACGACCATGCTGGCGCGGCGGAAGGTGGCGATGCACTCGCCTTTGGCGAAGGAGGCGGGATCATCGAAATTCCCGGCCGGACGGCGCTGCAGATAGAGCGAGAATTCGCCGATCGGGTCGATCCCCAGCGACAAGCCCCCATTCTCGACCGGCTGCGATATGAACGGTTTGGCGGCGAAGGTGAAATGCGCCGTCGCCTCGCCGCGCTTGCCCCCTGATAGTGACTTGGCGAACAGCGGCACGTCGAGGAACGGCAGGTGCAGGAAATAGCCGTAATCGGCGAGCGATCCGTCACAGGCCTTGTAGAAACGGCCGGTGACATACCAGGCGAGTTCGGCGGGGCGCAGCGGGGCCATGCGGCCTTCCTACCCCGGGCTCCCGCCCTAGGCTAGCGCATCCTGCAGCATGGCTGGCTGAGGCTGGCTCGCAGGGGCCCTTTCGGTGTTCAGAAGCTCGAGCAGTTCGAGCAGCCGGTCCTCGGCCGCGGTCCCGCCGCCGCGCAGATTGCTTGGATGCGGGCCGACCGGGGAGCCGGTCGCGACGAAGCGACTGCCCCAGCTATCCGCGAGCGCCAGCACCTGATCGACATAAGCCGACGCATCGCTAGTGACGACTGACGGGAAAGGCAGCCTGGTCGCCGGGCTCAGCCGGGCGCTGGCGGCGATCGCGGCCTGGCCGAAGCGGACGTTGAGCGGCGACATGAAGAGCGCGCCGCCGATATTCTGCAGATAGCTGCGCGGCGAGAGCTGCGCCCACCAGGCGACGGCGAGGCAGGCAACGCCCTCCGCCACGATGACGGCGGGCTCACAGCGGCGCGCAAAGGCGGCGTCGAGTTGCAACGCCCAGCGGCCGCTGTGGAATTTGGACAGGTCAAGCTCGAGGCGCGGCAGGCCTCCGGCGAGAACGGGATCTCCCTTGATTGCGACTATGAAGGGCTGCGGACGATCGAACGCATGGTCGTGACCAAATTCCATGACACCTCTCCCGTGAGACAGGGTGCAATCACTTTCGGCCTTCTTGGGCGGGCCGAGTCGGGACCACACCCCCCGCACCGAAACTATTCCTACGGCTGCGGTAGACAATAGGTCTGCGCCGGATTGCAGCGCCGTTGCGCCAAGCTGAAATCGACATTGGGCCAGCGGGTTTCAGCGCCCTGTGAGGGATACCCAGTCCACTGGTTCGACTCGTTGCACGACAATGGTCCAGCACAGCGCGCCCGCAACCGACACCGTGGCAGCGACCGCGAAGGCAGCGCCGTAACCGCCTGTATAGTCGACCAGAAAGCCGGTCAGCGCAGGGGCGATGATGCCGGCCGTATTGCCGACGAAATTCTGGAAGCCGATCCATTTGCCGGCTGCCTCGGGGCCGGCGCAGGTCTGCCCGGCGGCGAAGGTGTTGGTCGCGGTCATCCCGCCCGATAGGCCGCTCACCAGCAAGGCGGCGATGGCGATATGCGCGTCACCGATTGTCGCCACGGCAAGGCAGGCGCCGGTAATGATCGTGCCCGCCACCAGCATCGTCTTGCGGGCGCGGTTGGGGGTGGCGCCGGCGGCGATCCAGCGATCGGCGACCCAGCCGCTCGCAAAGGCGCTGACGCCCTGGAGCAAATAGACCAGGCCGCCGATCTGCGCCATCTGCGGCAGGGTGAAGCCGCGCGACTTGACGAGGTAGAGCGGCAGCCAGGCAAGCAGGAAATAGAAGCTGTAATTGAGGCTGAAATGGCCGAACCCCGCGCCCCAGGCCGACCGGCAGCGCAGGATCGCGCGCCATGGCGGCGACCGATCGGGCAAGGGCGCCGCGTGGCGATTGGCGGCGCGGCGGACGCTCAGCCACGGGACCAGCCAGAGCAGCGAGACCGTGCCGAACAGGACGAAGCTCATCCGCCAGCCGAACGCCGCCATGAACAGGCCGCCGGCGAAGATGCCGAAGGCTGGGCCGAACGACAGGCCAGCGGCGATATGGGCGTTGGCGTGGCCGAGCTGCTGGGGCGGGACCTGCTCACCGATCAGCTTGGAGGCGCAGGGAAAGGCGACGCTTTCGCCAACGCCGAGAATGAGGCGCAACGCGAGCAGCGCAGCGAACCCGGAGGTCAGACCTGTCGCGATCGTCGCCAGCGCCCAGATGGCCAGCCCCCAGGAGAGGACGCTGTACGTGTTGAATCGCTGCGCCATCCAGCCGGCGGCGATCTGCGACGGGGTGTAGGTCCAGAAAAAGGCGGAGACCAAAAGGCCGAACTGGGTGTTGGTGAGGCCGATCTCGGTTTTGATCAATGGGCCGGCGGTGGCGAGATTGCCGCGATCGACATAGTTGATGAAAACGAGCAGGCCGAGCAGCGCGACGACGATCGCCGTGCGCGGCGGCGCCGATGCCGGAATTGCGATGGTCGCCAACACGCCTCTCCCCAGGGCCGTCGAGTGTTGCGGGTGTGGCATAGTCGGGCGGGTGGGGCAAATGTGGTGTGCGCCGAAGGGAGTGGATCGTTTAGTCGTCGCTCCATAGGACTTCGCAGATGTCGGCGCCCCACCGAAACTCGGCCTTTTTGAGCATCGTCCCGTTGCGCTTCGCTTCCAGGCGCCCTCCGATTTCAGACTTCAGGGCTTCGTGGCGTTCACGGTCGGATGGAAGCCTGGGATGTGTCTCCAGTGTCGTCATGCCCGTCTGAAAGGCGGTAAGCCACCTGAGCCATAATTCCCAGTCTTCGAGGGCCAGTACGAGCAGTTCCGGCTCGATTTCCGCCAGCCGGTAACGCGGGCCAAAATCGTCTGCCGACTCCTCCCATTCTCGATCGTAGACATGGGGTTTGCCGTCATAGTCGGCGACACCGAACCGAGGGCAGTCATAGAAATCCTGAATGGTGTGGACCCGCTGCCAGCCCGCCGCGCGATCTGCGTCCATCAGCTTGTCACCCCGCCTGCGCACGCTGAACGAGATCGAACACGCGCCGCGCGCCTTCGATGCCGAGGAATTGCGGCGTCGGGTCGAGCGCGGCCGACCAGGCGCTCATGCCGCGATTGCCCCACATCGCCACGGGCTGGCCGAAGCGGATCGTGCCGCGCCCGTCGGCGCGTTCGTTAAGATCGATGTCGCGCCACTCGCCGAGCTTCAGCGCGGTGAAGCGGCCGAACGGTGCCGGGCGCGTGATCAGGATACGCTCGTTCGTCACCGCGTAATGGAGGCCGCGCCGCACCCAGGCATCGAAGACGAAGCGGCCGAAGACGAAATAAAGGCCGATGCTCACGAACATCAGGCCGAACAGGTCGAAAAAACCCGGCGCGCCCATGCTCGTCGCGCTGAAGGTCCAGAAGACCGCGAAGGCGCACCACACCAGGCTGAACGGGATGAGGAGGATATCGCGCGACATCAGCATGAGGCCCTGTTTGGGCTGGCCCGACCAGACGACGCGCTCCCCCGGCAATATTCGTCCCGCGAACGGTTCAGGTGTCATCATGTTCGTCTCCCCGCCATCTTTCTATGGGCCGCGCGAGCGGGCTGCAATCTCGCAGGCGGACTATCCGCCCCGGCGGATGAGGTAGAGCAGTGCCAGGGTTTACGTGCTGGTCAATACAGGGTGGTCAGCACCACGCCGATCATCACCGCGCCGCCGGCGAGAATCTGGCGGAGGTGGAGGCGCTCGCTGAACAGCCGGCGGCCGGCCCAGGCGGCGATGGGCGCCTCGACTACGCCGAGGGCGCGGACGGGGGCCGCTGGCGACAGGGCGAGCGCGAAGAACCAGCCGGCCGAGGCGCAGGAGCCGCATAGCCCGGCCGCGAGCGATCCGCGCCAGCCGGCCATGATCGCGCGGAGGGCAGCTCGGTTGTGGATCGCGAGCGCGAGGGTCAGCGCACCGGCTTGCATTGCCTGGACGATCGCGACGCTGGCGAGCGCCGAAAAGACCGGGTGCGCCGCATCCAGCGCGCGTGTCGCATGGCGATAGGCGTTGAGCGAGAAGCCGAAGCACAGCCCCGAAGCGAGTCCGAACATTGCGCCTGAGACCGGCCGTGGCCCAGTCGCCGCCTTGCCCGACGGCCAGCTAAGTGTCGCGAGGCCCGCCGTGGTGATCGCGACGCCCGCCCATGCGATGCTGCTCATGCTGTCGTGATAGACGATGAGCCCGAGCAAGGCCGCGAGCGGCAGCGAACTTTGCTGGAGCGCGGTGCCGACCGCGAAGCCGGCGCGCTCCATCGCGATCAGCAGGCAGGCGGTCGCGGCGACCTGAGTGAAGGCGCCGCCCGCCGCCGCGCTCCAGAAGGCGCGGCTGAAGCTGGGATCGAGATCTGGTGTCGCCCACCATGCGATGGCGGCGAAGAGGATCGAGAAAGGCAGGCCGAACAGGAAGCGCACCAGGGTCGCGCCCCATGGCCCCGCCGCGCCCATCATCCCCCGCTGCAGGGCATTGCGCGCGACCTGAAAGAACGAGGCCGCGATCGTGGCGGGGATCCAGAGCAGGGGGAACATCGGCAACCTTGGCTAAAGCGCGGCCCTCGGGGTGGAGTGCCGGGCGTGTCAAGGCCGGCGCATTTGCAGCTTCGCTGGCTGTTCCTGGCGGTGCATTTTCCCGCTGGCTGTTATGTCGGATTCGGGAGGATAATATACCTTCATTTTCAGCCATATACGATCAGCCGGCTGTTATTGAATAACAGCCAGCTATCAGCCAGCATAACAGCCACCGAACAGCCAGGCTGCTGGCTGTTCAGGCCGAAACAGCCAGCGCGGCCGGTCTTTATATTCAAGGTGAGAAAGAGCGGGGACTCGCCTGCGAAGGCGTCCCATCGTCCCACGCTGCCACGGGCGCCCGTCAGGTTGAATCGCAGGTTTTCGAGGACCGGCCTATCCCTCGAAGCGCCCTGTATGGTCGCGATCGCGGTCATAGCGCCTTGAGAGTGGAAACGGCGGCAACCAGGACTCGCGACGGATGATCCAGCTTTCATAGGTCGGCACGAGCTGGTCAGGCGCATCGAGGCATCCGAGATTCACCTCGATTTCGTCGGCGGTGCGCCCAAAGACGGACGAGCCGCAGCGGGGGCAGAAGAACCGGCCGGCATAATCGCGCGTTTCGCCTTCGATCGTCACCGCGTCCTGCGGATATATCGCGGACGCGTGGAAAAGCGCCCCATGATGCTTGCGGCAATCGAGGCAATGGCAAAGGCCCACCCGGTATGGCCGCCCCGTTGCCACGATGCGGACGCTGCCGCACAGGCAGCCGCCCGTGACTCTTTCCATGCCACCTCTCCTGTGAAATCCGGCGGCCGGAATATTTACGACGCGGCCCGGCGGGCGTCCATGGACACAGGCACCCGTCATGGCTCAAATACGGCGTGCCGAGCGGGGAAATGTCATGTCGAGTGCACCGCGATGATGTTTACCAAGCGCCTGCGGGAAGGCGTGCGCAAGGGCGACATCACCTGCAGCGTCCGCATCTGGAGAAGCCCTCGCGTCAAGGTCGGCGGGCTCTATCCGATGGAAGAGGGGCATATCCTGATCGAATCCATCGAGCGGATTGCCCTCGAGGATATTACAGGTGAGCTGGCCCGCCGATCAGGGTTTGCGGGGGTTATCGACCTGCTCAAGGTCGCCAGGCATGGTGGCGGGTCGAATGTGTATCTGGTCGAGTTCCAGTACATCGCGCCTGCGGGGTGATCTGGTCGGCACCGGTACCGCTGCGAGGCGACCGCGGGCAAATGATGGTCAATGCAGATCGGCCTGAGGATCCAGGTGCGGGTCTGGCCCGAAGCGGTTCGCACCCTCGGTTCCGGGCCAGAGGAGAAATGCCCAGAACGCGAGGACCAACATGATCTCGGCGACATTGAACGGATAACCAAGCTCGGGGATTGGCAGCTGCCGCGCATCATACAGGATTTGCCCATAGAGCTGCAGTCCGAGGGACACCGGCACTATCAGTGCGAACCATCCGGAGCGGTCTTGGTCGTGGAGCCGCCGTGCAAACAGGGGAATCAGGAACAACCACGGCACAAATCCCAGATATCGGCCGTATTTATCCGGGAAACCGTCGGCGACGACGGCAGTGAGGATCAATGCTACGGCGTTGATCGCCATTACCACAAGCAGGAACACCCACACCTCGCTTCGGCTGGAACGACCCTTGAAGTCGATCAGGCCGGTAACAATACGCCGCAGATGGGCAAGGCTGTCACGGGTCGGGTTATAGGCCATCTCGAACTCCAGCGCGTTGGCGACAGGAGAGCATCACCAGCGGACTACCAAAATATTTGCCCAGCCGACATACAGGGCATGCAAAGCTATTATCGCGCAAGGCACCATCAATGCCAGCGCAGCGTACGCTATCATGCCGGGTGGCACCTGATCAGGCGATTGCTGCTTCATTGATTTGCCTCGCGATCAAACAAACTGCTCCAGCCAGGTCAGCGCAATCAGGCAAGGCTACGCCTGGCCATGAACAGGTGCAAGGCACCCAATTTGCCCAACGCCAACATCCGCATATGGGAAGGCAATAACCACTGTCCGGTTCCTGCCGTCGGAAGGACAGGCCGCGCTCGCGCGCATTTCAGCGGCAGGGAGTTCCACGATGATTTCAAATGCCTCCACCTCGGGGATGCGGGAGAGGCGGCGTCGGCAACGGGTCGGGAAACTGCCCAGCCCTTGCCGCTGGCCGGAAGCGAGTCACGATTCAGAGCGAACGCCTCGCAGGATCAGGCGAAAATCTCTCTCAAGGCATCAGTTGGCGCGCCGTCCTTCCAAGGGGCGATATCACCTGCAGCGTCCGTATCTGGAGAAGCCCTCGCGTCAAGGTCGGCGGGCTCTATCCGATGGAAGAGGGGCATATCCTGATCGAATCCATCGAGCGCATTGCCCTTGAGGATATCACGGGTGAGCTGGCCCGCCGATTAGGGTTTGCGGGGGTTATCGAACTGCTCAAGGTCGCCGGGCATGGCGGCGGGTCGAATGTGTATCTGGTCGAGTTCCAGTATATCGCGCCTGTGGCGTGATCTGGCAGGGAGTTCACCGCGCGAAAACGCGAAGTTTCCGGCTTGGCAGATTTAGCGGAAATCCCATCGGAGCGGCCGCTGCTCAGATTGCCGCAACCACCTCAGGTCACTATAATATATTGCTCCAGCGAGACCGAAATAAGGTCACCAGGCAACAACTCCTCGCTTTTGCCCCGTGCGCGGATCGTCACTGTGGTCTCATTTCCGCCATCGATTACGTAGCAGAGCATGCCTTCGTCCGCTGAGCAGGTCGCGACTCTCCAGAGGCTGGTAAGATCGCCCATTTCGCCGAATGCCTGTTGGCAGGTCTCCTTAATATCCGGACATGACAGGTGCTTGAATGTGCCGGCGAGCACCTCCTTACGCGCCCGGTCGAACAGAATCGCACCCTGCGCTGCGTGAAATGCATCTTCCGCACCGATCCAGCTTACGTCCGCCCCAGTCAACCCGTCGCACTCGTCGCGAAAGACCGGCGCGGCGGGATTGGTCTCGGACAAGCCGGCGGCGGGCAGGCGTATGATGTGAAATGCCGCCGCAGACGTCACGCTATAGGGCCTGATCGGCGTATCGCGCGATGCCCGGCCCTCGATCGGCGCATACCACATCGTCACGGCGTCGCTGCGGCAGATTCCTTTGAACTCCGTCCCGACCGGATGAGTGTGAAAACCGACCCCGTGCAGCGATACGAACATGCCACGCCCGATCTTGCCGATCGGTTCAAAGAGCGAGAGCAAGTCGCGTCGCGCAGCCCGATTTGCTTCCCGCGGTGACAAGGCCTCCATTTGCCGGGTCGTCATCGCGTCCTGAGCCTGTAGCGGTGTCGACGCCAGCAATCCCGCTGCGATCACCCATCCCTTCACGCCGAGGCGCCCGCGCTGTCGATACATCGGATTGATCTCCCCTTGTCTGGCGCAGCCTGAGCGGGCCTGCGCGCCGCCGCCATGGGCGGCCGTTACCGATGTAGCCGCGGCCGGTGCTGGCGTCGCTATCGCACTGGCCTTTTCCTATTCTGCCAGATGTTCGATCTGGCTGGCGGCTATAATTGTCTGACGGACGACACGCCAGGAGGGCTGGCAGCGGCGCGGTTGCCGGATCCGCGGCAACCGACGCGTCAGTCGACTTTCCATACCCCATCTTCGCAGATGAAATCATAGGCGCCGCCATCGGGCGTCTTGATCGAGGCGGTGTCGCCGCGGACGACGACGCGGTCGAGCTTCGGCCTTGCCGCGAGCAGCGCCTTCATGTCGGGCCCTGCCTGGGCGGCGAGCTGGGTGCGCTGTGCGGCGCTATAGCCGTCGATCTCGGCCTGCTTGCGGCGGCTGACGGTTGCCTTCACGGCATTCAGGTCGCCGGCCATCCAGGCGCGGGCATTGGCCATCAGCACGCCGAGTTGCGGGCTTGCCTGTGCCGCCGCGCCGTGGAGATCGGCGGTGATCGGGTTTTCCGCGATCGGCAGATCGAAGCTGAAATTTGTGTCGCCCGAGACCAGCGTGCCGCTGATCCGCTTCGGCCCGACCACGAGCTTGTCCCAGAGAGCGGGGGTCTTCGACAGGCTGAGCGTGCGGAACGAGCCCTGATCATGGTCCTGTGTCGCCAACACGCTGATCGACAGATTATTGTGATCGCCGGGCTTGATGACGAACAACAGGCCCTGGAGCTTGCCCTGTTTCGCCATGTCATAGACCGGCGGGAACAGGCCGCCGGCAAGCGCCGAGGGTGCGGCCTCGGCATTGCTCAGCAGCACCCAGATGCCGGCCTCGTCGAACAGGATGCCCTCGCTGTCATCCTTGCGCAGCGCGACACCGTGGCTGAGCGGGATCGTCACACCGCCTTCCGAATAAGTGCCGCTGGCGGTGGATTGCGCCATCAGCCGCGCGGGGCTGAGCGCGAGCAGGCAGGCGAGGATCAGGGTGCGCATCGGTTGGTCTCATGCTGCTGGAAAGCGCGAGGATGCGCGCTTTGCGGGGCGGCTGATAGGATGGAAGCGCCGCTGGGAGCGCTGGGCGGCTCGAGCGAATCCAGCGGTTTGACGGCCGCGCTATCTTCGCCGTCGATACAGGGAACCGCCATCCGATCGAAAAGCGACACCTTCGATGCCGGTCGCCGCCTTAGCCCTGCTTTCCGCACCGCTTCCGCCTGCCCCGCCGCCGGCCGTTCGAACTGTATCGCGTAGCGCCGGCTCATGACCGCTCCTCGATCGGGCCGCCTCAGGCTGCGGCTGCGACACTTGCCCGGTTCGCATCGAGCGTACGCTCAACTGCCCGCAATGCCGCCTCGCGCGCTTCGTCCGAGGGCAGCGCGCGCAGGCGCTCCGCCAGCGACGAGGCGATCGCGGCGTAACGATTGCGCCAGTCCTCGGGCTCGAGCAAGGCGCGGGCATTCGGGCGGGGCCCGGCGATCTTGCGTGCAGCCACGCCAGCGTCGAGCGCATAGCGTTCGCCGAGGATCGGGATGAGCGGCCGGCCATGCCCGGCGAGACCGGTGGCATCGTCTGCAAGCCGATCGAGCGCCGGTTGTTCGCCATGATCGAGGAACACACTGCCCGAGACCGGCGAAACGGCACGCAGCCAGCGCAGCAGCCCGGCATGGTCAGCATGCGCCGAATAGGCGTCGATCGTCTCGATATGCGCGCACACCTCAAGGTCGCTGCCCGAGATCCTGACCGTCGGCGCGCCCGACTGGAGCACAGCGCCGAGCGTGCCGCTGACCTGATAACCCACGAACAGCACGGTCGAATCCGCACGCGGCAGGTTGAGCAGCAGATGGTGGCGGATGCGCCCGCCATTGCACATGCCCGAGCCGGCGAGGATGATCGAGCCCGACTGGCCGTTGAGCGCGCGCGATTGCTGGATGCTCTGGGTGAAGGTGACGAAGGGATCGTCGAACGTCCCGGCCGATCCGCCGCGAAAACGGCGATAGGCGTGGGTGACTCGCTCGGCGAGCGGGGAATCGACGAATACCGGCGATTTGCTGAGCCGCCCGCTGTCGAACAGCGCGACCAGATCCTCGAGCACCACCTGGGTGCGCTCGAGCGCGAAGGCCGGGATCAGCAGATTGCCGCCGCGGGCGAGCGCCGTCTCAACGATTTTCGCGAGAGTCTCGCGGCGTTCGTCGACGCTCGGAGTCACGCGATCGCGGTCGCCATAGGTGGATTCGCAGACCAGGTGATCGAATGGCACTGCGTCAGCGCCATCATGGAAATGCGCCTCAGCCGCTGCGTTCCCGATATCGCCCGAAAAGAGCAACCTCTGCCCGTCCGCCAGCATTTCCACCGAGGCAGCGCCGAGGATATGGCGGGCATCGCGGAAACGAATCTTCACGCCGGGCAGGATCTCCTCCCAAATGTCGAAGGCGAGCGGCCGGGCGCGCTTGGCCAGCCGCTTCACGTCATTTGCGTCATAGAGCCGCGTGAAGGGCTTCATGCCGATCCTGTCGGGCCGGCGGTTGCGGCGCTGGACGTCTGCCTCCTGGAGCTTGGCTGCATCGAGCAGCAGGGGTTCGATCAGCTGAGCGGTGGCGGGCGTGCACCAGAGCGGCGCGGCCAGACCCTTGCGCTGCAGCAGCGGCAGCCGGCCCGAATGATCGAGATGGGCATGGGTGAGGATGACTGCGTCGAGATCGGCCGGATCGAACGGCAGCGGCTCATGATTGAGCCCCTCGAGCGTGCGCGAGCCCTGGAACATGCCGCAATCGATCAGGATATGGCGGCCGCCGATGGTCAGTTCCATGCAGGAGCCGGTGACGGATCCCGCGGCACCATGAAAGGCGATTTCGATCGTCATGTTCAGTGCGCCATCAGGACGGGGAGCCGGGTCTTCTCGATCAGCCCCTGGGTGACGCCGCCGAGTACGATGTCGCGGATGCGGCTGTGGGCGAAGCCGCCGACCGCCAGCAGATCGGCCTTGCGGTCGATCGCGAAGGCCGAGAGCTGGTCGGCCTCGACCCCGTCTTCGTCGAGCCGGTGCAGTTCGACCGCGAAGCCGTGGCGCGTCAGATGGCGGACGATGCCGCTGCCCGGGACCACGCTGCCGGGCTCGGGTTCGACCGCGCGGCCGATCGTGACGATGTCGATGTGCGCGCCGGGCTCGGCGAGCGCGACGAGATCATGGACGACGCGATTGGCGTGCGCAGAGGGTTTCCAGCCGAGCACTGCATGCCCGAGCCGACCCGACCAGCCCGAAGACGGCAGCAGGAGGAGCGGCGTACCGGCGGACAGGACCAGCGTCTCGATCATCCGCCGCCGCAGCCAGCCATAGAGCCAGGTTTCGGGGGCGCCGATGAGGATCAGGTCGGCGATCTGGCGACTGTCGCGGACATCGGCGGCGAGCCAGCCGATGCTGTCATGGAAGCCCCAGACGTTCACGCGATCGGCGCCGCCGCCGACCAGGGCGCGGACACGGCCCAGTTGCGCCTCACCATCGCCGCGGAGCGCGATTTCGGGGAGGTAGAGGCCGGTATAGGGGGCGAGCTCGGGGAACATCATCGGACCAGCGGTCAGCACGCCGAGCTCGAGCTGAGCGTCGAAGCGCTCGGCGAGGCCGAGCAGCGCCCTGACATGCGCGGCGCCGGTTTCGGCATCGTCGATGAACGAAAGGATTTCGCGGATCATGCATGCTCTCCTGGTCGCCCGTCAGGGTCGCCCCATCAAGCCGGGATCGGGCGGGATTGCATTTCGTTAATCTACGTATCCGAGGGTGGTCCGCTCACCCCGAAACCCGCCCCCATTCCAGCCCGAAACGCGCCAGATATTTCCGCAGCCGGTCCGCATCATTGGACGAACTCCGCCTCGCGCGCGATGCAGCGAACAACGCCCGCCCCGCTTCGGACAGCGAGCGGCTCGTGCGGCAGGTCTCCACTACGAGCGCAAGCTGCACCCGGTCAAACGGATCGAGTTCGGCCAAAGCGCCGGCGTCGAGCACCGCCTCGAGCCCGTCCTCCCCTTCCTCACTCTCCGATGCCCAGAGCCGCGCCAACCGGGCAATCTCAGCCTCCACGCAGTCGCGGTCGATGCGGCCCTTGGGGGAGAAGGTGGCCATGCGGGTGACACTCGCCGCGAGGTCGCGGAAATTGCCGGTCCAGCGGGCGTCCGGGCTCATCGCGAAGGCGAGGTAGCGATCCCGCGCCTCCTTGTTGAAGGTGACGCGGGCGCCTTCGCGTTCGGCGAAGCGGTCGAGTTCGTAATCGAGGTTCGGCTCGATATCCTCGCGGCGGTCGGCGAGGCCGGGGAGCGCGAAGGTCCAGAGGTTCAGGCGGGCATAGAGATCGTCGCGGAAGCGGCCTTCGCTGACCGCGCGGCCGAGATCGCGATTGGTGCCGGCGATGAGCTGGAAGTCGGACGCCGCCTCTTTGTCGGCGCCGACAGGGAGGAAGCGCTTGTCCTCGATCGCGCGCAGGATCATCGCCTGTTCGTCTAGGCCGAGCTCGCCGATCTCGTCGAGGAACAGCATGCCGGTGTCGGCGGTGCGGAGCAGTCCCGGACGATCGGCGGCGGCGCCGGTGAAGGCGCCGCGTTTGTGGCCGAACAGGGCCGACATCGCGCCATCGCCTTTGAGCGTCGCGCAGTTCACCTCGACGAACGGGCCGGCGACCTGGTGCTTGAGGCGCTTCAGCTCGTAGATGCGCCGCGCAAGCTGGCTCTTGCCGGCGCCCGTGGGTCCGATCAGCAGCACCGGCGCCTTGCTGCGCACCGCGACCTGCTCGATCTCGTCTATGAGGTGGTTGAAGGCCGGGTTCTTCGTGTCGATGCCCGATTTCAGGAAGGACGTGCTCTCGGCGCTCGCCTCGGCGAAGCGGGTTGCGATGCTGTCATAGCGCGAGAGATCGAGGTCGATGATGGTCCAGGTGCCGGGCGCGCTGCCGTCGTCCGCCCGTTTCGCCGGCTGGGTCTGGAGCAGCCGCCCGGGCAGATAATGCGCTTCGGTCAGCAGGAAGAGGCAGATCTGGGCGACGTGCGTGCCGGTGGTGATGTGGACGAGATAATCCTCGGCGTCGGGATCGAACGGATAGGCACGCGTGAAGTCGAGCAGCTTGCCGTAAACCTCCTCGAAATCCCATGGATCGACGAGATCGAGCACGCGGCGGTCCACCTTCGTCTCTGGCGAGACGCTGGCGATATCCTCGGTGATAAATTCAGCGAGCCGGGAGTGGGCGCTGCCGTGGAGCATCACGAAGCGATCGACGCGCAGATCCTCGTGCATGGTGAGCGCGACCGACGGGCGCCACTTGTTCCAACGCGACGGGCCGAACTTGCTGGCGTCGAGGGTGGAGCCGAGGAATCCGATGACGGTCAGGGGTTTCATAACGATACGGTAGGATAAACTCTTATCCATGTCGATATCATTTCGAGGAGCGAACGATCGGCGCGAGAACCAGCCCGGTTTCTGGTTCTGCAATATATATGTTTCTATTCAGTATCTTATAAAATTTGCGCCTATCGTTCCGCCAGACTGGCACGCCCTCTGCAATATCTAACATGTCCAGCCGGTTCGTCGAACATCCGGCAGGGCGGCGCGGTGAGGGGCGGCCGGAATGGGCCGGCCGCCCCGGATCGCACATGAGATTGCATCAGGGCGTAGCTCAGTTGCGCAGAGTACCGGTTTTGGAAACCGGGGGTCGTTGGTTCAAATCCAGCCGCCCTGACCAGAAGGATTGAGACGATGGCAAACAAGGGACTTTTCGCATCCGCGATCGCAAAGCTGCTTCCGGCCACGGATACCGTGAACCGCGAAGGCGCGCCTGCCTATGCCCTTGGGGCCGAGGCGAAGCTCGCCCAGCTTGCCGCGACCGGAACGCTCAATGACAGCTTCTATGCGAGCGCGGAAACGCATCTCGCAGACGCGATCGCCGCGGCCAAGGCTGCCGATCCGATGTTCGTCGCCAAGGCTGCGGTCTATGCCCGCAAGGCCGGGGCGATGAAGGACATGCCTGCCCTGCTCGCTGCCTATCTGACGGTGGCCGAGCCCGACCTTGCCGTGCGTGTCTTCGGGCGCGTGATCGACAATGGGCGGATGCTCCGGACCTTTGTCCAGATCATGCGGTCGGGACAGATCGGGCGGACTTCGCTCGGGACGCGGCCGAAGCGGCTGGTGAAGCTATGGCTGGAGCAGGCCTCGATGCGCGACCTGATGGCCGCGGCGACGGGGAATGATCCGTCGCTCGCCGATATCGTCAAGATGGTTCACCCGAACCCCAAGGACGAGAGCCGGCGCGCCTTTTACGGGTGGCTGATCGGCAAGCCTTATGATGTCGCGGCGCTCCCTGCGGAGATCGCGGCGTTCGAGGCCTGGAAGCGGGAGCCGACTGGCGCCCTGCCGCCGGTGCCGTTCCTGTGGCTGACTGCCCTGCCGTTGACGGCTGAGCAGTGGGGCGAGCTTGCCGGCACGATGGGCTGGCAGGCGCTGCGGATGAACCTCAACACGCTGGCGCGCAATGGCGCGTTCGCGGTGAAGGGGGTCACCGAGGCGGTTGCCGTCCGGCTTGCCGACAAGGACGCGATCTCGAAGGCGCGGGTCCTGCCCTATCAGTTGATGATGGCGCTGGGCGCGGCCGCAGAGGGCGTGCCGTTGAAGGTCCAGGCGGCGCTCGAGGATGCGCTCGAGGCTTCGGTCTCGAACGTGCCGATCGTGGCTGGCCGGGTTGTCGTCTGCCCCGACGTGTCGGGGTCGATGGCCTCGCCGGCGACGGGGTACCGCAAGGGCGCCACGTCGAAGGTGACGTGCAACGATGTCGCGGCTCTGGTCGCGGCGGCGGTGCTCCGGGCCAACCGGGATGCGCGCGTGCTGCCCTTCGAGGTGGATGTGGTGCCGATCAAGCTCGATCCGTTCGCTCGCCTTGCCGTGAACACGGCGAAGCTGGCGGCGATCGGTGGGGGCGGGACCGCGGTCTCGGCGCCGCTGGCGAAGCTCAATGCGGAGAAGGCGGAGGTGGATCTCGTCGTGATCGTTTCGGATAACGCCAGCTGGGTGGATGCCACCCGGCACGGCGCGACCGCGACGATGCGCGAATGGGAGACGCTGAAGCGCCGGAACCCGGCTGCGAAGCTCGTCTGCGTCGACATCCAGGCGCATGGGTCTACCCAGGCGACTGGGCGGACCGATATCCTGAACGTCGGGGGATTCTCCGACGCGGTGTTCGACACGATTGCGCGGTTCGCTTCCGGCGAGACGCGGGATTGGGTGAGCATCGTCAGTGAAACGGAGGTGTAAGAACAGGTCGTGGCGAATGCTGGCGGGACTACAGCGCCAATGAAGGTCCGACGAGTAAAGCGCCCGGAAGCCGGCAACGGTGGATGGGAGATGCGGGTTCGAATCCCGCCTTGCGATGTAGCTTAAGGACCGCGTCTCGCCGATCTCGTCGCCACGACCTGAACTTCCTTCTTCCCCGGCGAAGGCCGGGGCCCAGTTGGGAGGCAGAAGGAAACTGCCGAAGCGGGTCATCATCAGCGTCCCCCGACTGGGCCCCGGCCTTCGCCGGGGAAGGGAAAAGAAAAAGGAACAAGAAAACACGGCGAATGCCGGTCGGGCTACATGGGACGCGGGTTCGAGTCCCGCCTTGCCGAAAGGCTTGTAGCTCAGTGGTAGAGCAATCGATGTCCGGCCCGCACCTGGTCGCTGTGAACAAATTTCAAGCTGGCGAATGCCGGCGGGACTACATCTGGTTGTGGCCGAAAGGTCTAGCGGTTCGAATCCGCGTGTCTCGTCAACCCTCGTCGCCAGCACCAGAACAATCCGGCGAATGCCGCGTGGGACTACATCTTGCCACGATGGCCCTCCCCAAAGGGCCGTCTCACGTATTCCTCGTCGCCGGAACCACCACACGCTGGCGAATGCCGGTGGGACTACATCACGCCTGAAAGGCCGGTTCGATTCCGGCCGATCCCGCTTGGCGCAAGCCGATAGGATCGTCGTCTATCTGGATAGGACACAGGCCCGCATGTCTCGCCAACACCTGGTCACCAGCACCAGAATGAAGCCGGCGAATGCTGGCGGGACTACAGGTCAGAGCGTCTGCCCTCAAAGCAGGAGGTCGGTGGTTCAACTCCACCCCCGGGCAACCGGGTAGGTCAGAGGAAATGTCTCGCCGAACCTCGTCGCCGGCACCGAATACGCAGCCGTGGCGAATGCCGCGCGGGACTACATGTTAATCCGACGGTCGCCGGTTCGATTCCGGCCGGGCTTTGTGCCCGTAGCTCAATGGAAGAGCATCGGAAAAATGTCTCGCCACCACCTCGTCGCCACGGCTGCGGCATGCAACAAGAAGAACAGGAGGTCGCCATGACCGAGACGAATTTCGATTGCCAGCACGTCCCGGGCGGCGTGCCGATCAAGATGTGGACGCGCGGCGTGCCGGTCGACGACAAGGCGCGCGCCCAGCTCGCGCGGGCGGCGCAGATGCCGTTCGTGTTCAAGCATGTGGCGGCCATGCCCGACGTCCATGTCGGGATCGGCGCGACCGTCGGCTCGGTCATCCCGACCAAGGGCGCGATCATCCCGGCGGCTGTCGGGGTCGATATCGGCTGCGGCATGATGGCGGCGCGGACCTCGCTGATGGCGAGCGACCTTCCGGATAATCTGGAGGGCGTGCGCGCTGCGATCGAGAAGGCAGTGCCGGTCGGGCGGGTGATGAACCGCGGCAATCGCGATACCGGTTCGTGGGGCGACCCGCCGCCGGAGATCGTCGACGCCTGGGCGACCATCGCGGCGCGCTTCGGGCAGATCGTGGCCAAATATCCGCGGCTGGCGAAGACGAACAACCTCGTTCATCTCGGCACGCTCGGGACCGGCAACCACTTCATCGAAGTGTGCCTCGATACCGAGCAGCGGGTGTGGGTGATGCTGCATTCGGGTTCGCGCGGAGTCGGCAATGCGATCGGCAGCTATTTCATCGAGCTGGCGAAGCAGGATATGCGGAAATGGCATATCAACCTGCCCGACCAGGATCTTGCGTACTTCCCGGAAGGGACCGACCATTTCGACGATTATGTCGAGGCGGTCGGTTGGGCGCAGGATTATGCGGCGCTCAACCGGCGGATGATGATGACCAATGTCATCCGGGCAATCCGGACGGTCATCGCCAAGCCGTTCGATGCCGAGCTGGAGGCGGTCAACTGCCATCACAATTATGTGACGCGGGAAAACCATTTCGGCGAGAATGTGCTCGTCACCCGCAAGGGTGCGGTGCGCGCGGCGAAGGGCGTGCTGGGGATCATCCCGGGCTCGATGGGCGCGAAATCGTTCATCGTGCGCGGACTGGGCAACCCGGAATCGTTCGATAGCTGCAGCCATGGCGCTGGCCGGGTCATGTCCCGGACCGAGGCCAAGAAGCAGGTCTCGCTCGCCGAGCATATCGCCGACACGGCTGGCGTCGCCTGCCGCAAGGACGAAGGCGTGATCGACGAGAGCCCGCGGGCGTACAAGCCGATCGAGGCCGTGATGGCGGCACAGGCCGACCTGGTCGAGATCGTCCATACGCTGAAGCAGGTGGTGTGCGTGAAGGGGTGACCCTTGGCGCGCACCGCCCTACCTCCGTCACCCCGGACTTGTTCCGGGGGCCACCGCTCCGCAAACACAAACCATGTCGCTCATGCGGCACCGTGGACGCCGGAACAAGTCCGGCATGACGAAGAATTTGGAATATAACATGATCATCATCGACGGATCGGAAGGCGAAGGCGGGGGGCAGATCGTGCGCAATGCGTGCGCGCTGTCGCTCGTCACGGGCGAGCCGTTCCGGATTACCAATGTGCGCGGCGGGCGCTCCAGGCCGGGGCTGATGCGTCAGCATGTCACCGCGATCGAGGCCGCGTGCGCGATTGGCGGCGGGGTGTGCGAAGGCGTGAGCGTCGGCTCGCGCGAGATGAGCTTTACGCCTGGCACAGTGCGGGCAGGCGACTATCATTTCGCGGTCGGCACCGCGGGGAGCACCGGGCTCGTCCTTCAGACGATCCTGATGCCGCTGCTGCTTGCCGATGGCCCATCGCGGGTCGTGATCGAGGGCGGCACGCACAATGTGTTCGCGCCGCCGTTCGAGTTCATCGATCGCTGCTTCCTGCCGATCGTCAACCGGATGGGGCCGACCGTTAGCGCGAAACTGGTGCGGCACGGATTCTATCCGAGCGGCGGCGGGCGGATCGAGGTGGACATCACCCCTGCCCGGCTCTCTCCAGTCGAGTGCGTTGAGCGGGGGGCGTTGCTCGACCAGACTGCGATCGCGTTCGTCGCAGGCCTTCCCTTCGATGTCGCCGACCGCGAGATCAAGACAGTGCGGAAGCTGCTCAACTGGCACGAGGAAGCCTTCGCGGTGCGCGAGCTGCCCGAGGAGCGCGGGCCGGGCAACATCCTGCTGCTCGAATCCCGCTATGAGCATGTCACCGAGATCGTCAGCGGTTTCGGCAAGTTCGGCGTGCCTGCTGAACAGCTTGCCAAGCGCGCGGCGGGGCGGATGAAGGGCTATCTGGAATCGCGTGCTTTTGCGGGGCCGTATCTTGCCGACCAGCTGATCCTGCCCTTTGCGCTGGCCGGCGGCGGGGTGTTCACCACGGTGAAGCCGAGCGAGCATCTGACGACGGCGATCGACGTGATCGGGCGTTTCCTCAGCCTGAAGACGGTGATCAACCATGAGGCAGGCGGGACGCACCGGGTGACGGTGGGGTAAACCGCGCGGTCTGAAGCCGAGTCCAGCCGCCTCCTACTATCCTTCCCCAGCGAAGGCTGGGGCCCAGTTGGCAAGGCAGATGTGACGACGCACATCATTCCCCATAGCCGTCCCCCAACTGGGCCCCAGCCTTCGCTGGGGAAGAAGAAGGGGTGGCATCGCCCACACTGAAGCCGCGCGCGATGCGCTGTTCCTCGCAGCGACCGGCGGCGAGGCCGGTCGCGAGGGCGGCGAGGGCTGCGTCGAGATCATGGGTGCGGCCGCACAGGAAGATGTCGGCGGCGGCATAGTTGTGTTCGGGCCAGGTGTGGATCGAGATGTGCGATTCAGCGAGCAACGCGACGCCGGTGACCCCTTTGCCGGTGCCGAAGCCGTGCAGGCGAAGTTCGAGCAGGGTCGCCCCCGCCGCCTTCACCGCGGCACGCAGGGCTGCCTCGATCCGGTCGATATCGTCGAGTCCGTCGCAACCGAACAGGTCGGCGAGGAGATGGGTGCCGCTATAATCCACGCCCGCTCCTAGACCAGCACGTCGGTATGGGGAATGCCGAGATGCGCCATCGCGTCCTGGGCGGCGCTTGTGCCGCGATAATGCGCTTCCTCGAACAGCGAGAGGCCGCTCAGATCCGAATGGGCGAAGAACAGGGGCGGCTGCGGCCTTGCAGCTGCTTCGCGCGCACCGCTCCAGAAGAAACCCGGCGTCGGGCGGATCATCGCATGGCCCCAGCGCCAGATATCGATCCGCGCAATCGCGCCGGCCAGATCGGGGTTGGTCTGAAGCAGATCGTCGCGGACCATAGCCTGCCAATGGTCGAGCGGCTGCGCGATCAGCGCGCGCCGGGCGTCGGCTGGGCTCATATCGGACAAGGGCAGATACCAGCTGAGCACGGTCGGGCCCGGGGTCTGTTTCAGCGACTGGTGGGTCGCGACGACATAGCCGAGTGAGCGGCTCGTCCAGGAAACATTGTCCCAGGCGAGCTCGAAGCCGGGGCCGACTGGCGGGCGGTCGACCGTCACATTGGCGACGATCCAGGGGGCATAGTCGAACGAAGCATCGGTGGCAGGAACCGGCGGCACCAGACGGCGCGTCACGAAATGCGGTGTCGCCAGAATTGCGCTCGATGCGGTGATGCGCACCGTCTTGCCCGAGGCGACGTCGAAGCTGTCGATCTCGACGCCCTTCCCCGCAGCCCGGACGCGGTGGACGATCTGCCCGCATTCGAGGTGCGGGGCGAGCCGTGCGGCCATGCGGCCGACGAGATGGCCATTGCCCTCGGGCCAGGTCAGCACCGTGTCGCTTGATGCGTTCGCCGCGACGCCGCGCCGGCTGGCGAAATAATGCACGCCGGCCCAGGCCGAGACCTGATCGGGCTCGGTCCCGTAATCGTCGCGACAGGCATAGCGGACATGGCCACGCAGGATCGGCGAATGCCAGCCCTGCGCATCGAGCCAGGCGGTGAAGCTGAGCGTGTCGAGCGCGAGCAGATCGGGGTCGCGGGCGCTGAGCTCCATCGGGATGGCGAAGGCGGGCCGGCCAGTCGCGTCACGGCGATCACGATAGGCGGCCATGGCGGCGAAGAAGGCCTTCAGATCATGCTTGTCTGCGGGCGTCAGGCCGACATTGGGGATCAACCCCTCTTGCCATTTGCCAAGATGGAGCAGGCGCTCGTCGGGATCGGAGACGAGCTGATAGGGGTCGAAGACCGGCTTGCCCCCGTCCCGCCCGGTCACGATGCCGAGCCGTTCGAGCAGGCGCAGCACGCCCTTCGCTTCGGCATTGGGGAGCGGCAGATAATGCGCGCCGAGCGGATAGGCAGAGACGCTGTTGCGGCCCGACCGGGCATTGCCCCCTGCCCTGTCCTCGAGCTCGAACAGGCGGAAATCGGTCATGCCCGCCTCGGCCAAAGTCCAGGCCGCGGACAGGCCGGCGACGCCGCCGCCGAGGATGGCGATGCCTGTCTCGATCGTACGGCTCGATTCCGGGAAACCAGCACCGTCCCGCAGGCGGTGGCCGCGGGTGAAATTGGCGCCGTCCAGCGTGCCGGGGATCACCATGTCGCGCGCGTGCCATGCGGCTGCCCCGGCGCCGATCGCCGCCACCGCGCCGACCGATCCGGCGATCACGCCGCGACGGGAGACGGTCATGGCATCAGCCCCAAAGTCATCAGCCCTCGTACACGGCCCATTCCGCCTCGAACTCGCGGACCAGAGCCTGATTGTCGAGCCGGTTCACCGGCACCGGGCGCCGCGCCATGTCGGGCGGGAAGACAAAGGCGAGCGCATCGGTTTGCGGCGTGAGGAAGCGCAAACCAGCGGGCAGCGGATCGGGCCGGCCGATCGGCCGGTTGGAGGCGAGGACGAAACCCCATTCGCCGAAGCTCGGGACATAGACATGATAGCCGCGTGTCGTCAGTCCGGCGGCCTCGAGCGTCGTCGCTACCGTCCAGTAAGCACGGGGCGCGACCAGGGGCGAGGTGCTCTGCACGCTGAGGGTCGCGCCCGGCGCCAGCGCGCGGGCGAGCTCGCGGTAGAAACTGACGGTGTAGAGCTTGCCGATCGAGAAGTTGGTCGGGTCGGGGAAGTCGACGAACGCGGCATCGAACCGGCGTGTGTTGGCGCGCAGCCAGCGGAAGGCGTCGGTGTTGATGACATGCACCTTGGGCGATCGGAACGCGCCATGGTTGAGCGCCGCCAGCATGCCGCTGTTGGTGAAGAGCGCTGTCATCTCGGGATCGAGATCGACCAGGGTGATCGAGGCGACGCTTGGATATTTCAGGATCTCGCGCAGCGCGAGGCCGTCGCCGCCACCCAGCACCAATATGTCGCGCGGGGCATGGGCGCGGCTCATCACCGGATGCACCAGCGCCTCGTGATAGCGATATTCGTCGCGCGACGAGAATTGGAGATTGCCGTTGAGAAAGAGCCGCAGATCATCGCCGCGCTTGGTGATGACGATGCGCTGATAGGGCGTCGAGGTGGCGTAGAGGATCGGGTCGCCATAGACGGCGACCTCGGCGGTGCGCTGCAGCCGCTCCGAGACGATGAACCCGGCGGCCAGCACCAGCGCGACCAGAATCGCGGCGGCGAGCTCGGCACGGAGGCGGCGCTTGCCCGGCAGCATCGCGATCAGCGCGATCGCGACGCCGACATTGGCGAGGCCGAACAGGAAGCCGGTGCGCATCAGCCCGAGATGCGGCACCAGCAGCAGCGGAAACAGCACCGAGGCGGCGAGCGCGCCGACATAGTCGAAGGTCAGCACCTTGGAGACGAGGTCGCTGAATTCGAGCCGGTCCTTGAGGATCCGCATCAGCAGCGGAATTTCGAGACCGACCAGCGCGCCGATCGCCAGCACCAGTGCGTAAAGCGGGATGCGGAAATCCGCGACCCTGTCGAACAGCAGGAAGAGCGCCGCCGTCGAGGTGCCGCCGATCGCCGCGATCAATATCTCGACGCGGACGAAGATCGCGAGCTCGTCAGTCTTCACATAGCGCGAGCACCAGCTGCCCATCCCCATAGCGAACAGATAGGTGCCGATGACGATCGAGAATTGGGTGACGCTGTCGCCGAGCAGATAGCTCGCCAGCGTCCCCGCCAGCAGCTCATAGATCAGCCCGCAGGTAGCGACGACAAAGGCGGAAACCAGCAGCGCGGCGCCGAGGCGCGATGGCCGGGGCAAATGCCCGGCCGGTTCATCAGCCATGAATGGCCGCCGCGATGATCATCGACAGGCCGATCGCGATCGCGCCGGCGAAGATGGCAACGGCTGTGTTGCCCTTGCAGATCTCGCCCCAGAGATCGACCGGCGTGATCTTGTCCCACAGCAGAAAGCCGAGGACGAAGATGGCGAGGCCAATGCCCGCATAAACGAGAGTGGCGATGAGGACAGCGCTGGAAAGCATTGGAGTACCTCTCTTTATGTGTGGGCCGGATCTTCTATTTGTGGGTAGGTCCGTAAAAGCCATAGCCGCCACGGCCCATGCCGCGCGCGCCGCCATCGGCGAAGGGAGAAAAGCCGGTCCGGCTGGTCTGCACGAACACCGCGAGGATCAGCACGCAGAACACGCCGTAAAGGATCGAGGAGAATTTCATCAATCGTCCCAATCATCGTCGTCATCGTCGTCATCGTCGCTCGAGCCGCGGCGCCTCTGCTCGAAGGCGAGATGGCGCCACAGGACGAAGCCGGGCCAGATCAGGATCAGGATCAGGCCCAGGATGACATTGCCGGCAAACATCCCACCGCGATCGACATTGATCGTGACTGGCACGAGCGTCGGATTAGGATCGACCATGCCGGTTTGCGCGCCAAAGAAACTCGTCGACGCATTCTGTACCCAGCGGTGCGCGGAAAGCTCGACGACGAGATCATAGGTGCCGGGCGGGACGCTCGACAGCCGGGTTTTCGGCCTGGTATCGCCCTCGCTCCACGAGCCGTCGCTGTCGCTGCCGCTATAATGCTCGGCCAGGCCATAGGCATCGAAGCTTTCCTGGGTGCGCTTGTCGACCAGTGAATAATCTAGATCGATCCAGTCATTGTCGAGCTGATCGGATTGCGCCGAAATGCGGATCGCACTGCTGTGCCCGGCAATCTGGATGCCGTGGATCACCACCGTTCGCGGCGCGCCCTCGAGCCCGACCTGGGCATCGACGCTGGCCAGGCGTTGCGTGCCGGAGCTCATGGCAGCGATGATCAGCAGCGTCACTGCAGCGATGGCGCCGATGATCCAGGACTCCATCAGCCGGTCACGCCAGGGCGAAGGCTCAGCGGGCGACGGCGTGCCGCTATTGGGCCGGCGCGGCTCTACGCCAAAAGCGCGCTCGGCCTCGCCCCATTCGAGCAGGTCGAGCTTCGACCAGGTCCGTTCGCTGTCATTTTCCTCGCACGAGACGGTCGTGCCCGGCCGGACATAATCGGTGACTTGCACCCGCTCGCCGACCGCGACGCGCCAGTAGAATTCGCCGACGACGAATTTGACCTCGACCGGATAGGGGCCGCTGTCGTGGTCGAGGCCCCTGCCCTGGTCGATGACGATTTGGGCGCCGTCCATGTCGGGAAGACTGTCGAGCAGGAAGCCGTAGTTGAAGCGCCGGCCGTCATCGACCAGCCAGCCATAGCCGCGATAGGGGTTGAACAGCAGATATTCGGACCAGCCATCCTCGCCATCCGAGCGTTCGAGATAGCCGACCACTTCCCAGGTCTCGCCGCGCAATACGCCTCGCGTGCCGAGCGGGATGAGCGGGCGGCGGAGCGCGGCGGTCGCCTGGGCGATGACGCGGAGCTGCGGATCCGTCGTGTCGAGCGTGACGCCGCAATGCTCGCAGACCATGCTGACCGTATAGCCCGCGGCGCGCAGCGAGAGCGTGCCGCCGCACGAGGTGCAGTTAAGCGCCTTGACGGACGATGTGGCTGCCGTCACGCGGCGAACCGGGGCATCGGCCAGCCCTCAAAGGCGCGCAGGCCGTTCGCCTTCATGTCGGCGAGCGTCACATAGCGGCCGGCATAGAGTTTAACCTCGCCGCCATCCATCTGGATGCTGGCGCAGTGCCCGTCGGCTGCCATCAGATCGACGCTCGGCATCGAGAACCCAGGTGGCGTGTTGAACGGAAGCTCGCCTTCGCTCCCCGCACAGGTCGCTTCCTTCACGTCGGTGACGCGGTACTGGACGCCGTCGATGGTCGCCTCGGTCCCGACGATGATCTGCGCTCCGTTACGCAACCCGCGCTCGACGGCGCTGCCCGTCGCCGGGACCTCGCGGAGCAGCATGTAGCGGCCCATCGCCTCGCCGATCCAGCCGGTCGCGCCATTGTCGAACAGAGCGAGCCATTCGTTCCAGCCGCCATCGGTCCAGCGCCAGCGGACGCGGCCGATCAGCTCGAAACTGTGGCCGCCGTCGCTGCCGCGCACGCCGATCTGCAACGGGCTGACATCCTCGGGCACCTCGGCGACCTTGCCCATCGACACCAAGGCATCGCCCGTGCGGGTGATGGAGCTGTGGCAATAGTCACAGACCCGCACCGGCAGATCGACCGAGCGGAAGCTGATCGCCGCACCGCAATTGGGGCAATTCGCCATGAACATGGGCGTTCAGACGATCTTGGCCAGCAATGCCGCCTTTTTCGCGTCGAAATCCTCCTGGGTAATGGCACCCGCGGTCATCAGCCGGTGGAGCTTCTCGATCTGCTCATAGGGATCCACGGCGGGCGCCGCGGCTGCCGGCGCGGGCGCAGCCTGGGCGGGTGCGGGCTGGGCGAAGCTGCCCGCGATGCTCTGGCTGATCGCCATGCCGGCGGCCGCACCCGCGCCGATGCCCGCGACACCGCCCGATTGCCCGGCTGCGGTGTCGATCGCCTCTGCGGTCTGGAACCGGATGAACTTGTCGACATCGCCGATCACCCGCATCGAGCTCGCCTTGTCGAGATGCGCCTGCACTTCCTCGGGCAGCGACAGGCTCTCGACATAGAAGCTGCAGCATTTCAGCCCCCATTGCTCGAAGGCGGGGGCGACCGCGGCGAGCAGCCGTTCCGACAGCGCGGCCTGGTCTCCGGCAAGATCGACAAAGGCGGTTTCGCCCTTGCCGAGACCGGAAGCCAGGGCGGTTACGATGGCGCTGCGCAGCTGCGCTTCGATATCGGCGACGGTCAGCTGATCGAGCGTGCCCATCAGCTTGGCCGAGAAGACCGCCACATCTTCGACCCGGAAGGAATAGCTGCCGAACGCGCGGATGCGGAGCGGCCCATATTCCTTGTCGCGCACGGTGATTGGCTGGGCAGTGCCCCATTTCAGACCGGCCTGCTCGCGCGAGGTGAAGAAGAAGATGTCGGACTTGAAGGGAGAGGTGAATCCCTTGTCCCAGTTCCGCAGCGCGGTCAGGATCGGCAGGGTGCCGGTATCAAGGGTGTAGAGTCCGGGTTGGAAGACGTCGGCGATCTGCCCCTCATTGTAGAAGAACGCCTTCTGGCCCTCTCTTACGGTGAGCTGCGCTCCATTCTTGATCTCGCGATCATGGAAGGGATAGCGGATCGCGAGCACACCGGGCTCGTCTACCCAGTCAATGACGTCGACGAACTGCTTCGACAGGAAATCCAATATGCCCATGACATCCTCCAGTTGGTGATCAGTCTAGTGGGTTCTCGGGCGCTGCGAAATGCAAAAGCGACATGGGGGTGAGTATGCGGTCTTCGGCCATGGTTGAATCAGGCCTCGCATAATTCCGCTTGGCGACCATGATGTTGGGGCGTGTGACATAATTCCGGGCGCATTCGGACGCCAGCTGTGGCGTTTCACGAGGGCGGAGGCGCGAATTGGCGGCGTGCGCGCTGGGGAATTATGTCATGCCTGTTGGGGGTAAGCGGCAGACCATGAGGCGCTACATTTTGGGGCGCTGTGACCGGCGATCGCTCAGGCTTGTTCGGAAATGTCATGAGGATCGCTGACATTTCCTACAGGACGGTGCACATGTTTCCGGTCGGGGTTCGACAACAACTAAGCGCTTTGAATTGCGGCGACAGTTACCAATAATTCGCGCGATGATCAGGGAGCGGTCCGGAATGAAGCTGCTGACGTCCATATCCTGCGCTCTGGCCTTGCTCGCGGCGTGTCCGGCACGCGCGGCCGAGCCGGCGAAC
>Ga0207703_10000505_pt1 | contig 40406 bp, 35 predicted proteins | sample KBSSwiS12_FD_184304 | JGI IMG/M metagenome (GOLD analysis project Ga0207703, IMG submission 184304) | Switchgrass rhizosphere microbial communities from Kellogg Biological Station, Michigan, USA - KBS Switchgrass S1-2 (SPAdes) (version 2) | ecosystem: Host-associated > Plants > Roots >... | reverse complement strand
GCGCTGCACGGTCAGGACGCGGCTGCCGCCATATTCGCGCACGTCGGCGAGCACCGCGCGCGCAAGCGCGACGGTGTCGGCGTCGGCGAGCAGCGCCGGCACGCCGCGCACCGCCAACATCGACGGACCGAGCGCCGACAGCGAGAACCCGAGCGCGGACAGGATTTCCGCGTTTTCGTCGGCCGTCGCTACATCCAGCGGATCGGCGGCAAAGGTCACCGGGACCAGCAGCGGCTGCATCGGCATTGCGCGGTCGAGCGCAGTCTTGAGCCTCTCGTAGAGGATGCGCTCGTGCGCGGCGTGCATGTCGATCAACACCAGGCCGTCCCGGTTCTGCGCGAGGACGTAAATGCCGTGCAATTGCGCCAGCGCGAAGCCCAGCGGATGCTCGCTGCCGTCGGGCAGATCGGGCCGGCCGGCAGGCGGCGTACGCTGCCCGAACAGCCGCGCATAAAACGACGCAGGCTCCGCCGTGCCGAGGGTCATCACCGCCTGCGCGGAAGCCCCGCCGACGCGCCAGTCGCCGGCGACCGATTCGCCCGCCCGCGCGATCGGGGGAACCCGCGCCGCGGCCGCGCCGAGACGTTCGGCTGCGGATACGGCGGGCTGCTCGGCCGCCGTCGCGGCCAGCGCTTTTTCGACTGCCCGTCGGACGAACTGATGGATGGCGCCGCTGTCGCGAAAACGCACTTCGCTCTTGGTCGGATGGACATTGACGTCGACGATGCGCGGGTCGATGGAAAGCCACAGCGCGTACGCCGGCTGCCGGTCATGGTGCAGCACGTCACGGAACGCTTCGCGCAGGGCATGCGACAGGATGCGGTCGCGCACGAAGCGGCCGTTGACGAACAGGTACTGCGCTTCGCGCGTCGCCGTTGCGTATGCCGGCCGCACGACCCAGCCGGCCAGATCGAGGCCCGGCCCAGGCTCGTCGACCGGCGCTGCATGCGCGGCGAACGCTTCGCCGAGCAGCGCATCGACGCGGGCGCGCCGTCCTTGCGCAAGCAGGCGATGCTTGACGCTGCCATTGTGCTGCAAGGTGAAACCGACATCGGGATGCGACAGCGCTGCACGGCGGAACGCCTCCTCGCAATGGCCGTATTCGGTGGCTTCGGTGCGAAGGAACTTGCGGCGCGCCGGCGTGTTGAAATAGAGCTCGTGCACGGTCACCGTCGTACCGTCGGAGAGCGCCGCCGGCAGCGTCGCGCTGATCTCGCCACCGTCGACTTCGATGCGCCAGGCGTGCTCTTTCCCGCGCAGGCGCGACGTCAGCGTCAGGCGCGATACGGCGGCAATGCTTGCCAGCGCCTCGCCGCGAAAGCCCAGCGTCGTGATCGCCTCGAGGTCGCTGGCGGTGGTGATCTTGGATGTCGCGTGGCGCGCCAGCGCCAGCGGCAGATCCTCACGCCCGATGCCATCTCCGTCGTCGGCGACGCGAATCAGCTTGATCCCGCCGCCGGCGAGATCGACGTCGATTTGCCGCGCGCCGGCGTCGAGGCTGTTCTCGAGGATCTCCTTCAGCGCCGCGGCGGGCCGGTCGACGACTTCGCCGGCGGCAATCTGGTTGATCAGCTGATCGGGCAGCGGACGGATGGATGGCATCAGCGCGCGAGCCCCGTCGCCCAGCGGGCATAGACGTCGTCGGCGACCTGTGACAACTCAGCCAGCCGCGCATCGAGGTCGCGAAAGATGTCGTCGCGGCTTTGCGTCGCGCCCGTCGATTGCGCCGGCAGCTCGCCGGCGCCGCTGCCGGCCCAGGTCTCGACCATAGGGCGCGTCATTTCGATGTGGCACTGGAAGCCGATGTGCTTGCCCAGCGCGTATCCCTGCTGCGGGTTGAATGCATTGGTCAGCAGCCGTGTCGCGCCCGGCGGCAGCTCGAAGATGTCGTAGTGCCATTGGAACGTGATGAACTTGTCGCGACCGCCGAACCAGGCGGTCGCGGCGGGATCCGGCACCCTCACCTCGCCCCAGCCGATTTCGGGTGTTGTCGTCGGCGCCACCGAGGCGCCGAGTGCCTTGGCGAAGAGCTGTCCTCCCAGGCAATGTCCGATGACCGGGATATCGTCCGCGACAGCCTGGCGCAGCAGCGCGAGCAACGGTGCGTTCCAGGAAAGCGGGTCGTTCGCGCTCATCGGGCCGCCCATCATGCCGATGCCGGCGAACGCGCGGGCGTCGTCGGGGACCGCTTCGCCCTGATCGAGCGCGACGAGGCGATGCGGCACGCTGTGCCGCTCGAGCCACTCGCCGAAGTGGCCCGGCCCTTCGGTCGGAGAGAAGCGGAAAATCGCGACGGGACGCATGAGAGTCGGCGACGCGCGCCGTTACAATGCGCCATTCTATCAGCCGAGACGCACCGCCATCGCGGCGGATCTTGCGTTCGCCGGGCAAATCGAGGGATCAACGATGAATGAATTGCGAACCCGTTTCGGCCGTCCGTTGCGCTTGGCGATCCTCGGCGGGGGACCCGGGGCCTGGATCGGCGAAATGCACCGCACCGCCGCCGAGCTCGACGGGCACTGGCGCGTCGTCGGCGGCGTATTTTCCAGCGACGCCGGACGCTCCAGGACCGGCGGCGTCGCAATGGGCTTCGACGCCGCACGCAGCTATGGCGACCTCGCCGAGCTGCTCGATCGCGAAAAGCAGCGGCCAGACGGAGCCGAAGCGGTTGCGATCATGACGCCGAACGATACGCATTACCCGTATGCGGTGGCCGCGCTCGACGCGGGGCTCGACGTCGTCGGCGACAAACCGGTGACGCACGACGCGGGTGAGGCGCGCGACCTGGTCGCGCGCGCCAGAAAGAACGGCAGGATCTACGCGATCGCCCACGGTTATTCCGCGTATCCGATGACCCGTTACGCTCGGCATCTGGTCCGCGAAGGCGCGCTCGGCGCGCTGCGCCTGGTCCAGGTCGAATACATTCAGAGTGGATTGGCGACGCGCCTCGAGGATGGTCCGTCGAGCAACCGGCTCGCCTGGATCCTCGACCCGCAGCGCAGTGGTCTCTCGCTGGTGATGAGCGCGATCGGCTGCCATGCGCAGCATCTGGCCTGCTTCACCTCCGGACTCGCGATCGCACGCGTCGCTGCCGACGCCCGCGCGCTGGTGCCCGGCCGCAAGGTCGTCGATTACACGTCGGCGCTGATGGAGTTCGAAGGCGGCGCACGCGGCACGCTGACGGTGACCCAGGCCGCTGCGGGCGGCGAGAACGACATCCGGCTTCGCGTCTATGGGGAAAAGGGGATGCTCGACTGGTCGCACCGCGACTTGAGCTACCTGCGCCTGGCGCTGCAGGGCGAGCCGGCGCGCGTGATCGGCCGCGGCGACCCCGGCTTGCCGCCGCAAATCCTCGCCCTGGGCCGCGCGCCGCGCGGACATCCGGAGGGCTTGCGGGAGGCATTTGCCAATATCTACCGGGAGGTGGCGCAGGAGCGCATGGCCCGCGCGCTGGGCGAGGCTAGCCCCGACGCGCCCTACCCGCGGATCGAGGAAGGCGCGCACACGATGGCGTTCATCGAAGCCTGCATCGAGTCGCAACGGCGCGGCGGCTGGGTGGCGGTCGAAAAATCCGGTTGACCGGAAGGATTCCTACAACAAGATCAGACCGCGGCTGATGGCGGTCCCGTGACCCGGCGGGCACGCTGTGCACCGTGGTCGTCCCTCCGGGTGCCGTCATGCGTTTCCTGGTCCTGTGCGTGAGCTTTTGCGGCATCGCGTATCCGGTTGCCGGACACGCGCAAGCTATCCACAAGTGCCTGGCACCCGACGGTATCGCTTACCAGTCGATGCCTTGCGCGTCCGACGCGGGTGACGTCGTGATAGCCAGCCTGGCCAGCGTGCGCGCCGAGCCCACCTCGCGCGCCGAAGCGCCCACCGCGGCGCCTGCAAGGCGAGAGCGGGAGGCCAACTCGGCCAATTCCAAGCGCGTCTTCTGGCGCACGAGCATTGCTATCGGCATGTCCGATGATGAGGTCCTGAATCTGCCGGCCTGGGGCAAGCCGAGCGCGATCACACGCAGCAAGGCGAACCGGGTCTGGTACGAGGAGTGGATCTATCGCTGGAGGATGGGTGGGACCAGCCGGCTGTCGTTTGCCAATGGCAGGTTGACTGGGGTGGAAACCGCTGCGATGGTCGAACCGGCGGAAACCCAGGTCAGCTACGGGCCCCACTAGCCGCGCCGCTCTTAAAAAACGCCTTCCCTGCTTGCGCGTCGCACCGGTTTGCGGGCTAGGCTTCAGCCGCGAACTATTTCGGCGTACGCCGAATGGTTGTGGATCGACTCGAAATTTTCCGCGGCGATGCTGAAGCCGACCAGCCGGGCGTCGTCGACCAAGCGAGCGGCGATGCCGCGAACGAGATCCTCGACGAACCGCGGCCGGTCGTAGGCGCGCTCGGTGACGAACTTCTCGTCGGCTCGCTTGAGCAGGCCGTAAAGCTCGCATGAGGCCTCGGCTTCGGCCAGCGCGATCAACTCCGCCAGCGTGATCTCGGCGCCTGGCAACGGGCGCACGGTCAGCGTCAGGTGCGACCGCTGGTTGTGCGCGCCATAGTCGGCAATCGCCTTCGAGCTGGGACACAGGCTCATCACCGGCACGACGATCGTCGCTTCGACAGAACACTTGCCCGGCGCCGCGTCGGCGACCAGCCTCACTTCGTAGTCCATCATGCTTTGCGCGCCGGTCACCGGGGCGCTCTTGCGCATGAACCACGGAAACGCGATGTCGACTCGGCCAGCCTGCGCTTCCAGCCGGACCAGCAACGCCCCGAGGAAGGCCGGAAGCGCCGCCAGCGACAGCGGCTCGGCGAGCTCGTCGATCGCCGCGACCAGGCGCGACATATGCGTGCCTTTGCGATCCGCCGGCAGCGCGACATAAGCGCTGCAAACGGCAATCGTCGATTGCGGCGGGTCGGTCCCGTCGACAAAGCGAATCGGATAGCGCAAATTTCTTATGCCGACGCGATCGATCGGCAGCTTCCGCGCGTCGGGATGCGACTGGACATCCGGGATCAACGGCGTTTCGGGGCGATTCATTGCAGCGGTTCGCGTGGGACGAGGCGCGTTACGACGAGCCCGTCATTGTCTCACAGCAGGCCGGACGATCGCCGGCTGCGCAACGTCAACGTCCTCGCTTTGGCCGGACGGCTGGCCGAAACGGGCCGCGATCGATGCAGCGATGCCCTTGGCGTCAAGACCGCAGTGCGCGAGCTGCGATGCGGGATCGCCCTGATCGATGAAGGCATCCGGCAGTCCGAGTTGCAACAGCGGCACCGCGATGCCGCGCGCGGCAAGCGCTTCGGCGACGGCGCTGCCGGCGCCGCCGGCGACGACGTTTTCCTCGATCGTCACCAGGCTTTCGTGGGTGCGCGCCAGCGCCACGCAAAGCTCGGCGTCGAGCGGCTTGACGAAGCGCATATTGGCGACGGTGGCGTCGATTTGCTCGGCCACGGCAAGGGCCGGTCCGAGCATGCTGCCGAACGCGAGCAGCGCGATGCGTTGCGTCCGCCGCCCGGTCTCGCGGCGCAACTCGCCCTTGCCGATGGGCAGCGCGCGCATTTCCTTGTCGACAGCGACGCCCGGCCCGGCGCCTCGCGGATAACGCACGGCGCTCGGCGTGTCCAGCATATATGCCGTGTAGAGCATGTTGCGGCATTCGCCCTCGTCGGCGGGCGCCATCACCGTCATATTCGGCAGGCAGCGCAGATAGCAGAAGTCGAAGCTGCCGGCATGCGTCGGACCATCGGCGCCGACCAGCCCGGCGCGATCGATGGCGAACATCACCGGCAGGTTTTGCAGCGCAACGTCGTGGATCAGCTGGTCGTAGGCTCGCTGCAGGAACGTCGAGTAAATCGCGACCACGGGCTTCATGCCTTCGCAGGCGAGTCCGGCCGCGAACGTCACCGCGTGCTGCTCGGCAATGCCGACATCGAAATAGCGACCGGCATGCTCCTGCGAAAAGCGCACCAGACCCGATCCTTCACGCATTGCCGGCGTGATGCCGACCAGTCGCGGGTCGCGCGATGCCATGTCGCAGATCCAGTCGCCGAATACCTGCGTGTAGGTCGGCTTGCCCGGCGGCTTGGCGACGATGCCGACCTCGGGATCGAAGCGTGTGACGCCGTGATAGAGGATTGGATCCGCTTCCGCCTTCGGATAGCCTTGTCCTTTGCGCGTGACCACGTGCAACAACTGTGGTCCCGCCAGCTGTCTGACGTTGGTCAGCGTCTTGCGCAGCGTCTCGATATCGTGCCCGTCGATCGGGCCGATGTAATTGAAGCCGAACTCTTCGAACAGCGTGCCGGGAAGCACCATTCCCTTCATGTGCTCTTCCCAGCGCCGCGCCAGCGCCTGCACCGGCGGCACCCTGGCCAGCATCTCCTTGCCGCCGCGGCGCACGTAGTTATAGATGCGTCCCGACAGCAGGCGGGCGAGATAGCTGTTGAGTGCACCGACTGGCTCCGAGATCGACATGTCGTTGTCGTTGAGGATCACCAAAAGGTCGGCGTTGGCCGCGCCGGCATTGTTCAAGGCTTCGAACGCCATGCCGGCGCTCATGGCGCCGTCGCCGATCACCGCGACGATCTTGCGCTGCTCGCCCTTTTGCCTGGCCGCGATGGCCATGCCCAGCGCTGCCGAGATCGAGGTCGACGAGTGCGCGGTGCCGAACGTGTCGTACTCGCTTTCGTCGCGGCGCGGGAACCCGGCGATTCCGCCCCATTGCCGCAGGCCGCCCATGCTGCCGCGCCGCCCCGTCAGCACCTTGTGCGCGTACGTCTGGTGCCCGACGTCCCATACCAGGCGATCATGCGGCGTGTCGTAGACGTAGTGCAGCGCCAGGGTCAGCTCGACGGTGCCGAGATTGGAGGAAAGATGCCCGCCGCTGCGGCTTACCGATTGCAGCAGAAAGGCGCGCAATTCGGCGGCGAGCGCCGGCAACTGGCTGGCGTCGAGCTTGCGCAGGTCGGCAGGGCTACCGATCGAGTCGAGCAGCATCAACGGCCGATGCCGGATCGCGATGCGCACTCGCGACCCGGGCGTCGCCAACGGATTGACATCGCGAACATCAATGGGTGCTCAGTGGTTGCGTGAGGCGACCCAGTCGCCGAGCTCGATCAGCCGCCGCGCCGTTGCGAAGCCGCCGAGAGCTGCAGATGCGGCGGCGCGCAGTGCCTCGATGCGCTCCCTGGCGGCGGACGGACCCAGCAGCGAAGCGTAGGTCGTCTTTCGCTGCATCGCGTCCTTGCCCGCGGTCTTGCCCAGGCTCAACGCCGTGCCTTCGACATCGAGTACGTCGTCGACAATCTGAAAGCCGAGGCCGATGGCCGACGCGTAACGGTCGAGTGCGTCGTTCTCGTCGACACTCATCGGCCGGCCACAGCCGGCGCCGAGGCGAACCGCCGCCCGGATAAGCGCACCCGTTTTGAGTGCATGCATGCGCTCGAGTTCATTCAGTGCAAGCGGTTCGCCGGCCGTGTTGAGATCGATCGCCTGGCCGCCCGCCATGCCCGATGCGCCGGACGCCTGCGCGAGCAGCGCGATCTGCGCAGCAGGCTCGCGCGCCGGCGTGCGGGCCAGCACCTCGAAGGCCAGACTCTGCAGCGCGTCGCCGGCCAGCAGCGCGATTGCCTCGCCGAATGCAACGTGACAGGACGGCTTGCCGCGCCGCAGGACATCGTCGTCCATGCAGGGCAGATCGTCGTGCACCAGCGAGTAGGCGTGTATCAGCTCGACCGCCGCGGCCGCGCCGTCGACATCATCCGGGTCGGCACCGGCCAGCTCGCCGCCGGCGTAGGCAAGCAGGGCCCGCACCCGCTTGCCGCCGCCCAGGGCGGCATAGCGCATCGCGTCGTGCAGGCGGGGCGGCGGACCGTCGGCGCCGGCCAGCGCACGATCGAGCACGCTCTCGATGCGGCGGCTGCGCTCGCGCGACCAGACTTCCCACGCAAGATCAGGGTTCATCGTCCGCGGGGGACGCCGACGCGTCCGGCGCGAATGCCTTCAGAACGCCACGCTCGAGCACCTGGACCTGCTGCTGCGCGTCCTTCAGGGCCGCCTGGCAGTATTGCAGCAATTCCGCCCCGCGCTTGTAGGCAGCCAGCGAATCGGCGAGCGGGAGCTGGCCGCCTTCCATCGTCGCGACGATATTTTCGAGCTCGGCCATCGCGGCCTCGAAACTCGGGGGCGCCGCGGCGGTCTCAGACAAGGGCTTGGACATCGGATCGGATGAGCGGCGCAACGAGGCGAATGCGGCGCGCTCTCTTGAACGGTGCTCAAGAATACCCGATTTGGGTTATCGATGAAACGCATGCGTTCGGTCGCGAACCGAGTTTGCCCGGACCAGGCGATCTCGCTATAATCCACAGTTCATTTGACGACGCAGCCTTGATACGAAGCCTTTCGTAGCGGGCTGACTTAGCAAAGCGGTTGGGGGGCGGATTCTCGCCTCTTATATTGTTTGTTGGGTTGGCGGTTCACGAAAAAGGGTAGGCTGATGTCGAATCTCGCTGCTGCGGATCGGCTGCTGCACATTGCTTCGGCTACGTCGCAGCTGCCGGTCTCTTCTTATTGCGATCCGAGTGCCCTCGCCGCCGAGCAGGATCTGCTGTTCGCGCGCGGACCCGGTTACGTGGGGCACGAGCTGATGGTCCCGAATCCCGGCGACTATCAAACGCTGGCCTGGCGCGACAATGCCCAGATGCTGGTGCGCAACGACGGTGGTGTCGAGCTCTTGTCGAACATCTGCCGGCATCGGCAGGCGATCATGTTCGACGGTCGCGGATCGGTGCCGAACATCGTGTGCCCGATCCACCGCTGGACGTACGACCTTACCGGCAAGCTGCTCGGCGCACCGCACTTCGCCGAGCAACCGTGCGCCAGGCTGCACAGCACGCCGCTAAAGCGCTGGAACGGTCTGCTGTTCGACGGTCCGCGGGACGTCGGGGCCGATCTGGCCGGGATGCGCGCCGCAAGCTCGCTCGATTTCTCAGGCTACATGCTCGATCGGATTGAAACGAAGGAATGCAACTACAACTGGAAGACATTCATCGAGGTCTATCTGGAGGACTACCACGTCGAGCCTTTCCATCCGGGGCTGGGCCGGTTCGTGTCGTGCGACGATCTCGACTGGCAGTTCGGCGATCGCTATTCGCTGCAGACGGTGGGCGTCAACAACGCGCTGACGAGGCCGGGCAGCAAGAGCTACCAGCGGTGGCACAAGGCCGTTCTCGACTACTACCGCGGCGAAGTGCCCGCGCACGGCGCGATCTGGCTGACGATCTTTCCGAACATCATGATCGAGTGGTATGCGCACGTGCTGATCATCAGCACGCTGATTCCCCGCGGCGTCGACCGGACGACCAACATGGTCGAGTTCTACTACCCGGAAGACATCGCGCTGTTCGAGCGCGAGTTCGTCGAGGCCGAGCAGGCCGCCTACATGGAGACGGCCGCCGAGGACGACGAGATCGCCGAGCGCATGGACGCCGGCCGGCGCGCACTGTACAAGGCCGGGCGCAGCGAGGTCGGCCCCTACCAGTCGCCGATGGAAGACGGAATGCAGCACTTCCACGAGTTCCTGCGGCGCGAGCTCGGGCCGAATATCTGATACCGCCGTTACGGCGGCGCGACGGGCGCCGCCGCGGCGGCGCGGCTGCTCCGCCGATGCGAAGTTCCGCTCGACTTTTCCTCAACCCGTGCCGTCCGGAAACGGGCGGCACCCGTCTACGAGGTAACCGATGTTCAGACTCATCTGCCTCGCCGGACTCGCATCGATGCTGAGCGCTCCGCTCGCGGCGCTGGAACCCGCGCCGACGATTCCGTACGAAAAATACCAGCTCCCGAACGGCCTGGAAGTCATTCTGTCGCAGGATCGCACGCTGCCCCTGGTCACCGTCGACATCTGGTACCACGTCGGCGCGGCGAACGAGGAGCCGACCCGCACCGGCTTCGCTCACTTGTTCGAACACATGATGTTCACCGGCAGCAAGCACGTGCCGCGGGGCCTCGCCGACAAGCTGCTGGAAGCCGCCGGCGCGTCGGACTCCAACGCATCGACGTCGTTCGATCGCACCAATTACTACGATACGCTGCCTTCCAACCAGCTCGAGTTGGCACTCTGGACACACGCCGACCGGATGGGTTACCTGCTCGATTCGCTCGATCAGAAGGCCTTGTCGAACCAGCAGGACGTCGTTCGCAACGAGCGTCGCGAGCGCATCGAGAACCAGCCTTACGGCATCGTCGACGAAGCGGTGTTCCGGAACCTCTTTCCGGTCGGCCATCCTTACCGCCCTTACATCATGGGCTCGCATGCCGACATCCAGGCGGCGCGCCTCGCCGATGTGCGCGACTTTTTCAAGCGCTACTACCGGCCCAACAATGCGACACTCACCATCGTCGGCGATTTCGATGCCGAGACGGCGAAGCGCCTGGTCAACAAGTATTTCGGCTCGTTCCGGCGCGGGCCCGACGTGGCCCGGCCGTCGATCGTCGCCCCGCCGATTGTGGGCGAGCGCCGCGAGACGGTGACCGACCGAATCGAGCTCGAGCGGGTCGACCTGGCATGGCTGACGCCGGCGCGCTTCAAGCCCGACGATGCCGACCTCGGCATCGCCGCGCACATCCTCGCCGGCGGCAAGTCGAGCCGGCTGTACAAGCGCCTCGTCTACGAACTGCAGCTTGCGCAGGAAGTCAGCGCCGCGCAGGACGCCTATTCGCTGACGTCGATATTCGACGTGCAGGCGTTCGCTCGACCCGGTCATACGGCGGCGGAGTTGCAGGCCGCGATCGACGTCGAGCTCGACCGCTTCGCCGCCGAAGGGCCGACCGAAGCGGAAGTCGAGCGCGCCCGCAATCAGATCGAGCGTTCGACGTATCAGGATTTGCAGAAAGTCGTCGGGCGCGCCGACACGCTGAACATGTACAACCAGTACACCGGCGACCCCGGTTATCTGCCGAAGGACATCGCACGTTACGCCGCGGTCACGACCGCTTCCGTGCAGCGCGCGGTGCGCGCCCATTTGTCCAAGGATGCGCGGGTGGTCGTCTTCGCCGTTCGCGGCGCCAAGAAACTGGACCCCGAACCGGCAGTAACTCCGCCGCCCCGGACGCGCGCGACGGAGTCGATCAACGCGGACGAGTCGTGGCGTCGCAAGCCGCCGCCTGCCGGTCCGGCGCCGGTTCCGACCTTGCCCGCACCGCAGTCGTTCAAGCTCGCCAACGGGCTGACGGTGCTGCATCTGCAGCGCTCGGCGCTTCCGATCGTCACCGCGCAGCTGGTCGTGAACGCCGGCCTGGGTGCCAATGATCCGGCGCTGCCCGGCGCCGCGGATTTTGCCGCCGGGATGCTCGAGGAAGGCACGACGACGCGCAACTCTGTCCAGATCGCGCAGGAAATCGAGCAACTCGGCGCAGGCTACTCGGCCCAGACCCGACGCGACGCGACTTTGCTGCGGATCGACGCGCTGGCGCGCAATTTCCCCGCGGCGCTGGGCCTGGTCGCCGACATCGCTCAGCATCCGACGTTTCCAGCGGAGGAAGTCGAGCGGCAACGCAAGGCGCACCTGTCGGCGATCGTCGAGGCGCGCGAAGATGCCGGCACGCTCGCGGAAGTGGCGTTTCGGCGCGCGCTTTACGGGACCGATCATCCGTACGGACGCAGCAACCTCGGCACCGAAGAATCGATGCAGCGCATCGGCGAGGCCGATTTGCGCGACTTCTGGCGGCGGTGGTTCCGGCCCGACAATGCGGCATTGATCGTCGTCGGCGCCATCGACGCCGCGGAGCTGCGCCAACTCGCCGAGCGCTTGTGGGCGCCATGGGCAGCTGCGCCGATTGCGGCGGCATCGAAGCCGGAAGCGCCAGCCGCGAGCACCGTCGCGCGCGTCGTGATCGTCGACAAGCCGAGCGCGCCGCAGGCCGAGCTGCGAATCGGCCGGATCGGCACCGTGCGGACCACGCCCGATTTTCCGGCGCTGCAGGTGCTGAACGAGGCCATCGGCGGCGGCTTCACCAGCCGACTCAATCTCGACTTGCGCGAAGAGAAAGGCTACACCTACGGCATCGGCTCCCGCTTCGAATACGGACGCCGCCCGGGGCCGTTCGTCGTGCGCACCGCGGTGAAAAGCGACGTCGCGGTGCCGGCGATCAGGGAAATTCTTGCCCAGCTCGGGCGCGCGGGCGCCGCGCCGCTGACACCGGAGGAGCTGCAGCGCGCTCGCGGCTCGCTGACCCGGTCACTGCCGGCGATGTTCGAAACGAACGGTGCCACCGGAAGCTCGTTCGGCGAATTGTTCGCCTACGCACTTCCGCTCGACTATTTCCGCCAGCTGCCGTCGCAATTGACCAAAGTCGGTGCCGCCGATCTGCCGCCGCTGGCGCGGCGTTATTTCGATCCGGCGTCGATGGTCGTGATCGCGGTTGGCGATCGTGCCAGCCTCCAGCCCGCGCTCGAGGCGCTGAAGCTGGGGCCGCTCGAAGTCTGGCCAATCGGCGACAAACTGTTCTGACAAAGCGGCGATGTATACGAGCCTGATCTCGACCGACGAGCTTGCGCGGCAGCTGAGCGACCCTGCGCTGGTGCTCGTCGATTGCCGTCACAACTTGAGCGACGTCGACGCGGGTCAGCGCGCTTACGGCGCTTCGCATCTGCCCGGCGCGCGCTTTATGCACATGGATCGCGACCTGTCCGGCGAGCGAACCGGAGGCAACGGCCGCCATCCGCTGCCGGACGTCGCCGCATTGTCCGGAAGCTTGAGTCGAGCCGGCATCGATGCGTCCAAGCAGGTCGTCGCCTACGATCAGAACAACGGCATGTGGGCATCTCGCCTGTGGTGGCTGCTGCACTGGCTCGGCCACGATGCGGCTGCGGTGCTGGACGGCGGGATCGACAAATGGATCGCCGAAGGGCGGCCGATCACAGCCGATCGGCCGAGCGTTCAATCGGCCCGGTTCGTTGCGATGACGCCGAGGCCGGTCATCTCAAGCGCCGATATTCTGCGGGGCTTGAGCAATCACTCGTCGAACCCGCTGACGATAATCGACGCGCGCGCGCCGGAGCGCTTTCGCGGCGATATCGAGCCGCTCGATCCGGTTGCCGGGCATATTCCTGGCGCGATCAATCGGCCTTACGGCGCCAACCTGACGCCGCAGCAAACATTCAAGCCGGCCGAGTTGCTGCGCGCCGAATTCGATGCGCAACTCGGGGGCGCGCCTTTGTCGTCGGTCGTGCATCAATGCGGCTCGGGCGTGACGGCGTGCCACAACCTGCTGGCCATGGAGGTCGCCGGGCTGCCGGGCTCGCGGCTCTATCCTGGCTCGTGGAGCGAGTGGGTCGCCGATCCGGCGCGTCCAGTCGCGCGTGGCACCTAGGGCCTGTTCAGGCCCTAATCCACGATCAACGCCGCCGAACGAGCGGCAGGCTGGCGAGCACGCGATAGACCGGACCATCGCTTCCCGTGTCCGAGGCGACCAGCGCCAATCCATCGACCGGCCAGGCGATCGGCGCGGGCAAACGGCGGCGCAGCAAGCCGGTGACCTTGCGCGCCAGCGTGACGTGCACGGCAAACGGACGCGCTTCGTCGGCGATGTGCAGCGGAGCGAGCGAGGCGAGCAAGGCCTCGCGCAACGAGGCGAGCGCCGGCGGAATCTCGCTCGCGCCCAGCCAGGCAATAGCGTTCTTGCGCCAGCAATCGATGTGGTCGAGAGTGAGTACGAAGGGCGACGCGTCGATCGCGCCTGCCCGCGCGATGAGCTCGGTCGCGCTATCGCGCGGCTGGGCGCCGAGAAACGCCAGCGTCAGATGGACATTGTTGGGCGTCGTCGCGCGGCCGCCGGTCTCGACTGCCACGCGCTCGGCCAGCGCGGCGAGCGAGGCTCGCGTTTGCGGATCGGGCCATAGCGCGAAGAACAGTCGCAGCTTCGGATCGGCCATCGCGCCAATATAAAACAAAACGGCGCGGGCCCATCGCGGGGCGGCCGCCATCTGCCGTTCGCGCGGCGGCTTGTGACAAGTCGGGGCGGCGCTGCGCCGCCCCGCAGTGCCTAGCCGTTCGCCACCGACAATTCAGTCTTCGGTCGGTCGAAGAACTGCTCGTCTTCGGTCGAGCCCTTCAGCGCAGTCGTCGACGACTTGCCGCCCTGGATCGTCTGCGTGACCGCGTCGAAGTAGCCCGTGCCCACCTCGCGCTGGTGCTTGACCGCGGTGAACCCCTTCGCGACCGCGGCGAATTCCGCTTCCTGCAGCTCGACGAATGCGCTCATCTGGTTGTGCGCGTAACCGTGAGCCAGATGGAACATCGAATAGTTGAGGCTGTGGAATCCTGCCAGGGTGATGAACTGGAACTTGTAACCCATTGCACCGAGCTCGCGCTGGAAGCGGGCAATCGTTGCGTCGTCGAGATTCTTTTTCCAGTTGAACGAGGGCGAGCAGTTGTACGCCAGCATCTTGCCCGGGAACCGGGCATGAATGCCGTCGGCGAACGCCTTCGCGAACGCGAGATCGGGCTTGCCGGTCTCGCACCACAGCAAGTCCGAGTAGGGCGCGTACGCGAGCCCGCGCGACACGGCCTGGTCCAGACCATTGCGCGTCTTATAGAAGCCCTCGACTGTGCGCTCGCCGGTGCAGAACGGCCGGTCGTTTTCGTCGATGTCCGACGTCACCATGTCGGCGGCTTCCGCATCGGTTCGCGCCAGTATCAGCGTGGGCACGCCCATGAGATCGGCGGCGAGCCGCGCGGCGACCAGCTTTTCGACCGCTTCGCGCGTCGGCACCAGCACCTTGCCGCCCATATGACCGCACTTCTTGACCGACGCCAGCTGGTCTTCGAAATGCACGCCCGCGGCGCCCGCATCTATCATCGCCTTCATCAGCTCGAAGGCATTGAGCACGCCGCCGAAACCGGCTTCGGCGTCGGCGACGATCGGCGCGAAATAGTCGGTGTGGCCGGTGCCTTCCATCTGCTGGATCTGATCGGCGCGGGTCAGCGTCGCATTGATCCGTCGCACGACTGCGGGTACCGAATTGACCGGGTACAACGACTGGTCCGGGTACATCTCGCCTGCGACGTTGGCATCGGCCGCGACCTGCCAGCCCGACAGGTAAATGGCCTTGAGGCCCGCCTTCACCTGTTGCATCGCCTGGTTGCCGCTCATCGCACCCAGCGTGTTGACGAACGGCTCCTCGTTGACGAGCCTCCAGAGCTTTTCGGCGCCGCGCTGAGCGAGCGTGTGCTCGATGTGAATCGAGCCGCGCAGGCGCACGACATCTTCGGCGGCGTAGCCGCGGGTGATCCCTTTCCAGCGCGGATTTTCCGCCCAGTCCTTTTTGAGTCTTGCCGCTTCGAGATCGTAGTTCATCGCTGCTCCCATCGTCGTAAACGAAGCCCTGTGCACGGCCGGAATCGAGGCGGCAAGCGGCCGTGTCTTCAGACGAAGTTAGCAAAGGCCCAGCGCAATTACAAGTGCATTTTGCGCACTGCAGTACGATAAATATTACAATTAATCATGGTGTTAGAAATAGCTTCCACCAGGTGGAAGCTATTGAGGCCAAAACAGCTTATTTGTTGTTGCGCCGCAGGGTTGGACAACGCTGGCCTGGGCCATGCCCGAGGCGAAGTACTTGATTAGATGTAAATACCGAACCCCGTCATGGTGCGGGCTGCTCACAAGATGCCACCACTGGGTGGAAATTGGTTCCGCCCGGCTTGATCGGCGGATCCGCGGCATGAAGATCTCAGCCCAGCATGTCGAACCAGATGTTGCGCGCCCAAGCGTCCGCATAGACCGCCTCCTCGACGCTCGGCGCGGACGACAGGCCTCCGCTACCCGGCACGACCAGCATCGTTTTCTGCTCGCGGTCGTAGGCATGCACCGACGCGATGTGCGCGGCCTCCTTGTCGTCGATATAGCTGTAGCAGGCGTTGGCGATCAGCGGCGATGGATTGATCTCCTTGTCGGAAAGCAGCGCAACGACCGCGGCCGCGCACACTTTTCCGTGCTGATTGGCCATGTGGCCCGACTTCGGCATTAGCGGGGCGGTCTGGATCGCGTCGCCGAGCACGTGAATGTACTTCTGCGCGGTCGACTCGTAGGAAAGGAAATCGACCTGGCAGAAGCTGCCGTTGGCATTGGCGATGCCCATTTGGCGTGTGATCGCGCCTGCGCGCTGCGGCGGAATCACGTTGATCACATCGGCGCGCACTTCTTCGAAATCGAGCTTGATCGTCGAGCTCGCTGGATCGACGTCGACCAGCTCGCTGTTCGGCCGGTATTCGACATAGCCGCGATAGCGGCCGCTCCACGCCGCGGTAAACAGCGCCTTTTTCGACTGCACCTCCTCGTTGGCGTCGAGAATGATTACCTTCGACTTCGGCTTCTGCCGCAAGAAATAGTTGGCGACCTGGCAGGCGCGCTCGTACGGCCCTGGAGGACAGCGGTACGGCGCTCTCGGCACGTGAATCGCGAAGACGCCGCCGTCGTGCATCGCTTCGAGTCGCGCTCGCAGCGCGACCGTCTGCGGTCCCGCCTTCCACGCATGCGGCACGAGCGCCTGCGCGGCGAGACTTCTCAGCCCTGGAATGCCGTCGTAGACGAAGTCGACGCCCGGCGCGAGGATCAGGCGGTCGTAGGGAAGGGTCTCTCCCTGCGCCAGAGCGACGGTGCGCGCCGACGCTTCGATCGCGACCGCGTCGCCGCGGATTCTGCGAACACCGAGTTTCTCCAGGCCGCCGTAGCCGACGGTGATGTCGGCCAGCTGCTTGCTGCCGCCGATCACCAGGTTGGACAACGGACACGAAACGAACGCGGCGTCGCGCTCGACCAGCGTGACATCTATCGTGGCGCCGCTCCACAGGCGCAGATAGCGGGCCGCCGTCGCGCCGCCGTAGCCGCCGCCCACGACGACGACTTTCGGCGCGCTCGGGGGCGCCGCATTGGCGCAGGCGCCGAGGGTCCGCGCGAGCAGCATCGCGGCGCCGGCCCCGAGAAAGCGGCGGCGCGGAAATCCGCGAAAAGCGGTCACCGCTTCTGCGCCGCCAGGTACGAAGCCGCGGCTTCGATCTGCGCGTCGGTATATCCGTTGGCGAGCTGCCGCATGATCGTCGAGGGCCGCGTGCCGTCGCGAAATTCCCGGACACGCTCGATGATCGTCGCCTTTTCCACGCCGGCAAGGCCGGGAATCGCGGCGCCGGTGCTGCGCTCGCCGTGATGGCAGGTCGCGCAATTGGCGGCGATATCGCGCCCGGCGTCGCTCTCTGCGGCGATGACCTGCAGACAGACGCACGCGCCGAACACAGCGACGAACAGGCGCGGCAGGCATGCGGACCTCATCGCTGCATCGTCGCCGATTTCGGTGTCGAATTCAATCGCGCCTGCGACCAGCAAAACAAACGGGAGCCCGCAGGCTCCCGCTGTTCGCACCAGTGCGGTTAGTTTCAAGCGACCGGTGCAGCCTCCTTGGATTCGTCGAACGCGAGCGTGATCTTGTCGTCGTCGCCGACGTCGATTATCACCTTGCCGCCGCTGACCAGCCGGCCGAACAGCAGCTCGTCGGCCAGCGCCTTGCGGATCGTGTCCTGTATCAGGCGAGCCATCGGTCTCGCGCCCATTTGCGGGTCGAATCCCTTTTTGGCCAGGAACTCGCGCAGCCGTGGCGTGAACGAGGGCTCGACCTTCTTTTCGTGCAGCTGATTCTCCAGCTCTAGCAGGAACTTGTCGACGACGCGGAGGATCACCTCGTGGTCCAGCGAAGCGAACGAAATCGTCGCGTCCAGCCGGTTGCGGAACTCCGGCGTGAACATGCGCTTGATCGATTCCATCTCGTCGCCGGCCTGCTTGTTGCTGGTGAAGCCGATCGAGCTCTTCGACAGCACGTCGGCGCCGGCGTTGGTGGTCATGATGATGATGACGTTGCGGAAGTCCGCCTTGCGGCCGTTGTTGTCGGTCAGCGTGCCGTGATCCATCACCTGCAGCAGGATATTGAAGATGTCCGGGTGCGCTTTCTCGATTTCATCCATCAACAGGACGCTGTACGGATGCTTGGTGATCGCCTCGGTCAGCTGCCCGCCCTGATCGAATCCGATATATCCGGGCGGCGCGCCTATCAGGCGCGAAACCGCGTGCCGCTCCATGTACTCCGACATGTCGAAGCGCAACAGCTCGACACCGAGACAGAACGCGAGCTGGCGCGCCACCTCGGTCTTGCCGACGCCGGTCGGACCCGAGAACAGGAAATTGCCAATCGGCTTGCGCGGATTGCCCAGGCCCGAGCGCGCCATGCGGATCGCCGCGACCAGCGCGTCGATCGCCAGGTTCTGGCCGAAGACGACGTTCTTCAAGTCGCGGTCGAGCGTCTTCAGCGCGTTGCGATCATCGGAGCTCACGCTCTTGGCCGGAATGCGCGCGATCTTGGCGACGATCTCCTCGATCTCGCCCTTGTTGATCACCTTCTTCTGTTTCGATTTCGGCAGGATCTTCTGCGCGGCGCCGGCCTCGTCGATTACGTCGATCGCCTTGTCGGGCAGATGCCGGTCGTTGATGAAGCGCGCCGCGAGTTCGGCCGCGGTCGTCAGTGCGGCCGGTGCGTATTTGACGCCGTGGTGCTGCTCGAAACGCGTCTTCAGGCCCTTGAGGATCTCGATCGTCTCGGCAATCGATGGCTCGGGCACGTCGATCTTCTGGAAGCGACGCGACAGCGCGTGGTCCTTTTCGAAAATCACGCGATATTCGTTGTACGTGGTCGCGCCTATGCACTTCAGCGCGCCGGTCGACAGCGCCGGCTTCAGCAGGTTCGACGCGTCGAGTGTCCCGCCCGAAGCCGCGCCCGCACCGATGATCGTGTGGATCTCGTCGATGAACAGGATCGTCCGCGGATTCTCGGTCAGCTGCTTCAGCACCGCCTTCAGGCGCTGCTCGAAATCGCCGCGGTATTTCGTGCCGGCAAGCAGTGCACCCATGTCGAGCGAATGGACGACGAAGTCCTTCAGCATCTCCGGGATGTTGCCGTCGTTGATGCGCCGGGCGAGACCCTCGGCGATCGCGGTCTTGCCGACCCCGGCTTCGCCGACCAGAAGCGGATTGTTCTTGCGCCGGCGGCACAACACCTGAATGACCCGCTCGAGCTCGTATTCGCGTCCGATCAGCGGGTCGATCTTGCCGGTCTTGGCCAGGTGATTGAGGTCTACCGTGTACGCGTCGAGCGCGCCTGCCGGCTGTTGCTCACCCTCGGCGTCTTCCTTTGCCGGCTCCTGCTTCTCCTGGCCCTTCTGCGGCGTCTTGGTAATGCCGTGCGCGATGTAGTTGACGACGTCGAGCCGAGTGACGCCGCGCTGGTTGAGGAAGTAGACGGCGTGCGATTCCTTTTCGCCGAACACGGCGACCAGGACGTTCGCGCCGGTGACTTCCTTCTTGCCGGACGATTGCACGTGCAGGATTGCACGCTGGATCACGCGCTGGAATCCCTGCGTCGGCTGCGTATCCGCGTCCGAATGCGGCGACAGACGCGGCGTGTGCTCATTGATGAAGTCGGTCAGGACGCCTCGCAGCTCCTCGATGTCGACGCCGCAGGCTTTCAGGACTTCGGCTGCGGACGGGTTGTCGAGCATCGCGAGCAGCAGATGCTCGACCGTGATGAACTCGTGCTGCTTCTGCCGAGCTTCGACAAAAGCCATGTGAAGGGAGACTTCGAGTTCCTGCGCAATCATGGTTTCTTTCCGGCCTCAATCTCGGCAAGAGCGCTAAGGCGCAATCCCGCCGCCAACGCTACGTTTCCTCCATCGTACACTGCAACGGATGCTGATGTCTGCGTGCGATGCTAAGCACCTGATCGACCTTGGCGGCCGCCACTTCGCGGGTATAGGTACCACAGACTCCCATGCCTTCGCGGTGAATCTGCAGCATCACCTGGGTCGCCTTCTCTCGGTTCATCGCAAACACAGTCTGCAACACGACGACGACAAAGTCCATCGGCGTGTAATCGTCATTGAGCAGAATGACCTTGTACAACGGCGGGGGTTTGAGCCGGGTCTTCTCGAGCTCGAGGACATTGTCGTCACGTTCTTGCATCGCCACCACGCACCCCGCGACGTGCCTAGCCCCGGATGCGCAGCGCGACGCCGGTCGCCGCCGCCACGACGTGCCGGTGACGCGTCTTTCCCGCGTCGTCCGCCGCGCGGCGTCGCTGCCGTTGAATCGAGCATTGCGTCGCTACCGTCACCAGTTTGATGCCCGCACCGGCTTTTTCAAGGGATTGCGCTGTCGCGCCAAGTATCCGGCGCCGGCAGCGAGCCCTGGCCCATGCGCAGCCCTTTCCGTCGAGTCGCCACGATTACCATTCTTCGACGGAAGCACGCATAAGGCAAGTCCGCCCGCCAACTGGTTCAATCGCGCACACCGATCGGCAGCAGCGAAGCGACGATCGGCCGGGCCGAGCGCGAGTTCGTGACGGGTCGGGTCGCGCCGAGCGGCAGGCGGGACGGGCCGGCGCGTTGCCGAGGTGCGCGAACAACCGTTGCGGCGCAGCGGCGCGGCCGGCGTTGGATTTGTGCAACAGGTGCCGCGCAGCGATCCGCCGGACGGCCGCTCGGCCTCCGCTCGGCCTCCTTCACCGATGCGCGCAACTGGTACACCACGAGTCGGCCTCTGTGTCGCCTCGCATGCGGGCCACAAGAACTTCGCGAGACGACCAGCGTGCGGGCCCGCAAGCCCGCCGCCTTCGCGGTCAGATCCCCGCTGCGCGGGGCCCCTCTTCCGCGCTGCGGCGCGCTCGGCCTCATCGCAAACTCGCGCAATTGGTACACCACGAGTCGGCCTCCGTGTCGACTCGCAATTCCCCGTCGATCCCCATGCTTCGCATGGGGCCCCTCGCCGGGCACCCGCGACGCTACATCCGCTCGATCATCGCCTTGCCGAATCCGGAGCAGCTCACCTGCGTCGAGCCGGGCATCAGACGGGCAAAGTCGTAGGTCACAACCTTGTCGGCAATCGCCTTTTCGAGGCTGGACACGATCAGCGCCGCGGCTTCGGGCCAGCCCATGTGGACGAGCATCATCTCGGCGGAGAGTATTTCCGAGCCGGGATTGACGTAATCCTTGCCGGCGTATTTCGGCGCGGTGCCATGCGTGGCCTCGAACATCGCGACCGAATCCGACATGTTCGCGCCCGGCGCGATGCCGATCCCGCCGACCTGCGCAGCCAGCGCATCGGAGATGTAGTCTCCATTGAGATTGAGCGTCGCGATAACATCGTAATCCTCGGGGCGGAGCAGGATCTGCTGCAGGAAAGCGTCGGCGATGACGTCCTTGACGACGATGTCGCGCCCGGACTTCGGGTTCCGGAATTTGCACCAGGGGCCGCCGTCGATCGGAACGGCGCCGAACTCCTTCTGCGCCAGCGCATAGCCCCAGTCGCGGAACCCGCCTTCGGTGAACTTCATGATATTGCCTTTGTGCACCAGCGTCATCGACTTGCGGTCGTTGTCGATCGAGTACTGGAGCGCCTTGCGCACCAGCCGCTCGGTGCCTTCGCGCGATACCGGCTTGATGCCGATGCCCGAGGTGGCGGGAAAGCGGATCTTCTTCACTGCCATGTCGTCGATCAGAAACTTGATCAGCTTTTTCGCGCCGGCGGATTCCGCCTCCCATTCGATGCCGGCGTAGATGTCTTCCGAATTTTCCCGGAAGATCACCATATTGGTCTTTTCGGGCGCCTTCACCGGGCTCGGTACGCCGGCGAAATAGCGGACCGGACGCAGGCAGACGTAGAGATCGAGCTGCTGGCGCAATGCGACGTTGAGCGAACGGATGCCGCCGCCGACCGGGGTGGTCAGCGGTCCTTTGATCGACACTACGTATTCCTTGAGGATCGTCAGCGTTTCGTCCGGCAGCCAGACATCGGCGCCGTAGACCTTGGTCGATTTTTCGCCGGCGAAGATTTCCATCCAGTGGATCCGGCGCTTGCCGCCGTAGGCTTTGGCCACCGCTGCGTCGACCACCTTGATCATCACCGGCGTGATGTCGACTCCGGTGCCGTCGCCCTCGATGTATGGGATGATCGGCTGATCGGGAACCTTCAGGCTATAGTCGCTGTTTACGGTGATCTTCGCGCCGCCGGCCGGGACGCCGACGTGTTGATAGCTGGGCATGAATTCTCCTGAATGCGGCCGCAACAGCCGCACAAACCACTGATTATCCGCGATTCCGACTCGGCCTGCCATGCCGCCGTGCTATGATGCCGCTTCGCGCCGCGTCCCCTTCCGGCGTTTCGAACGCGTCGTTCGCGTCGCTGCAGCAACCTGTCCCCGATCGTTGATGGTATTACCCCTAATCCCTCGACTCGCGTGCCTCCAAACGCCGCGCGCGGGCGGCGCTCGCGCCGCCCGCCCGGGCGTCGCGCGCCTGCCCGCAAGACCGCGAGGACGATGATTCGCCGGCTTCTCGCGCGCCTGGTTCCCGGACGCATTGCGGCCGAGCCGCGCATCTACGGCGCGGGCTCGCATCCGGTGCGCAGGAGCCAGATATCCCGCGGTGCACAGGACGTCGTGCGCAAGCTGCAACAGGCGGGCTTCAAGGCGTTCGTCGTCGGCGGCGCGGTGCGCGACCTTCTGCTCGGCATCACGCCGAAGGATTTCGACCTGGCGACCAACGCCACGCCCGAGCAGGTCAAGCCGCTATTTCGCCGCGCGTTCATCATCGGCAGGCGATTCCGGCTGGTGCACGTTCTCGCCGGGGCGGAGACGATCGAGGTCGCGACGTTCCGGTCGCGGCAAACCGGCGACGACATCGCCGACGAACATGGGCGGCTGCTGTCGGACAACGTCTTCGGCACGCAGGCACAGGACGCGGCCCGGCGCGACTTCACTATCAACGCCCTGTATTTCGATCCCACGACCGAGGAAGTCTGGGACTACGTCGGCGGTGTGGCCGACATCAAGGCGAGGCGGCTGCGGCTGATCGGCGACCCGGTTACACGCTACCGCGAAGACCCGGTCCGCATGCTGCGCGGGGCGCGCTTGGCCGCGAAGCTCGGCATCAGCATCGAAAAGAAGACCGCAGCGCCGATTCCGGTGCTGGCACCTCTGATCCACAACGTCCCTCCGGCGCGGCTGTTCGACGAGATGGAAAAGATCCTGCTGTCCGGTCACGCCGCCGAATCGGTCAAAAGTCTGCGCCGGCACGGGCTCCATCACGGCGTGCTGCCGCTGCTCGACGTGATCCTAGAGCAGCCGCTGGGCCAGCGCTTTGTCGATCTCGCGCTGGCCAACACCGACCGGCGCGTCGGCGAGGGCAAGTCGGTGACTCCGGCCTTCCTGTTCGCCTCGTTGCTATGGAACGAGGTTCTCGCCAGCTGGAACGCCGCGCAGCAGCGCGGCGAGCGCCCGACGCCGGCGCTGTTCGAGGCGATGGATCGCGTGCTCGAGCAGCAGGCCGAGCGCCTTGCCATTCCGCGCCGCTTCGAGGCCACGATCAAGGAAATCTGGGCGCTGCAGCCGCGCTTCGAACAGCGTGCCGGGCAGCGCCCGTTCCGCCTGCTCGAGCACCCGCGCTTTCGCGCCGCGTACGACTTTCTGGTTCTGCGCTGCGAGAGCGGAGAATTGCAAGGCGAGCTCGCAGGTCTCGCCGACTGGTGGACGAAGTTCCAGGACGCCGATACCGCGGAGCGCGAGCGGATGCTGAAGCCCGACGAGGCGCCGAAAAAACGTCGCCGTTCGCGCAGCCGGGGACGCAAGCGCGAGCCTGCGGCAAACGAAGCCGCAGCGGACGCCGCAGCCGAGGGCGAAGAAAGCGCCGAGTAGGCCAGTGCAGCATCGATTCCGGCATCTGCCCGGGGCGTCGCTCGCCTATGTCGGTATCGGCAGCAACCTCGCCCATCCGCGCCGCCACGTCGCGCGCGCGGTCGCTGAAATGGCGCGCCTGCCGCGCACCCGCGTGGTCGCGGTTTCGCCCAACTATCTGAGTGCGCCGCTCGGGGCCACCGCTCCACAGCCCGACTACGTCAACGCGGTTGCGGCACTGGTAACGTCGCTCGCTGCGCCTGCCCTGCTGAAGCGGATGCGAACGATCGAGTATCGCCACGGCAGGCCGCCTGCGAAGCAACGCGTGCGCAACGCCGCGCGGACGCTCGACCTCGATTTGCTACTATTCGGCCGTCGCCGTTCGCGACAACGACAGCTGACCTTGCCGCATCCGCGCATGCATCAGCGCGCGTTCGTGCTGAGGCCGTTGCTGGACATCGCGCCCGCGGCTGTCATTCCCGGCCGTGGCGCTGCCCGCCGTTGGTTGCGCGGACTGCACGGACAGCGCATCGCCCGGACGCGCCGCCACACCCGGTTGTAGCGACAAGCTGCCATGGACATCGAGAAATGCCGCTACATCGTCGTCGAGGGCCCGATCGGCGCGGGCAAGACCAGCCTCGCCCGAACGCTTGCGCTTTCGCTCGGCGCCGATACTTTGCTCGAGGCGCCGGATGAGAATCCCTTCCTCGCCCGGTTCTACGAGGACATGCGCCGCTTCGCACTGCCGACACAGCTCAATTTCCTTTTCCAGCGCGTCGACCAGCTGCGCGGATTGGCACAGCTCGACATGTTCGCCCGACATACGGTCGCCGATTTTCTGCTCGACAAGGATCCTCTGTTCGCGCGGCTCAATCTTTCCGACGACGAATTCGCGCTCTACGACAAGGTATATTCGCATCTGAAGCTGCAAACGCCGACACCCGATCTGGTGATCTATCTGCAGGCGCCGGTCACGACGCTGATCGAGCGCGTGCACAGGCGCGGTGTCGGTTACGAGCGGGGAATATCCGAGCACTATCTGGCGCGGCTGGCCGACGCGTACAGCCGCTATTTCTACCAGTATGCCGGCGCGCCGCTGTTGATCGTCAACAGCGAGCGCCTGAACTTCGTCGACGAGCCCGGCCATTTGCAGCTGCTGCGCAGCCGTATCGGCACGATGCGCGGACAGCGCGAATTCTTCAATCTCGGCGCAAGCTAGCGTGCCCTGGCGAGTCGCGTCGCCCGTCGTTCATTCGGCTTTCCGCCGCACGGGTGGTCGGCGCAGCGCCAGCGTGTTGCCCGCGATCGCCAGCACGACGCCCAGCGCGCCGACCCAAGTCCAGCGGTAGCCTTCGAACAGGGTCGATAGCGCCAGCGCGATCACCGGCGTCGCCACCGCCGTGTAAGCGGCGCGCGCCGCACCGATGCGTCTCAACAAGGTCAGATACGCACCGAACGCGATGACGCTGCCGAACAGCGCCAGATAGGCGAGCGACAACAGATAGCCCGGGTGCGCGTCGAACGTCCAGTCGACGCCGTGGACCGACGCCGCCACGGCGGCGACGACAGCGCCGTAAGTCATGCCCCAGGCGTTGCCGGCCAACGTCGGTATGCCGGCGCGCTGGTTGCGCTGGGCGATCAGGTTGCCGCCGCTGGCGATGATGGTCGCGCCCAGCCCGAACGCGATGCCGTAAGCCGCGGTGCCGCCGCCGCGCGCCTCAACGAGCTCCGGCAGGAACAACAGCGCGACGCCGGCAACACCCATCGCCGCAGCAACGAAAGTCCGCGCGGTCAGCGGTGTGCCGAAGAACAGGCGCATGCCGATCGGGTTCAGGAACACGATCGTCGAAAACAGCACCGCGACCAGGCCCGAAGTCACGAAGTGCTCGGCCCAGTAAACGCCGACGTAATTCAAGCCGAAGAGCGTTACGCCTACCGCGACCAGATATGCGTGGTCCCGCCGCGAAAAACGCAGCGAGCGTCCCGTCCCCAGACACCAGGCCGCCAGCAAGGCCGCCGCGAGCGCGAAGCGATACGCGACCGAGACTTCGGGAGCGACACCGGTGAGCTGATACTTGATCGCAAGCCAGGTCGATCCCCAGATGGCCGATGGAACGGCAAACAGGCCGATGGCTCCGATTCGCATGTGCTTCAACGTCGGCTCAACGCGACCGGCCGCTGCCTGTGTCGATGGTTGTACGCAACAAGCCGAATGCGACGACGCCGACGTCCGCGAGCGCCGCTCGCAGCGTGTGATGCATTGCATTCGTGATGGCGCGACGGAACAGAAGATACACGGTAACGAATGGATGGCGCAGCGGGCGCGACCCGGAAGCTTACCGCACCCCACCATCGCCGGTTTTCGCCTATCGGCATGGAACTTGCTCAATCCAGGGCGAAAACCGGACCGGGTCGGCAGCTGGCAGGCGCACGACCGGAATCGGTTACTTTTTGCTCGAGGCTGTCATGCGGATTTCGACCTTGATCGCTGCGGTAGCTGGACTGATCACCGGCGCGCTTATGTTGCTGGCGGCGCCCTGCGCGCTCGCCCTTTCGCTCGGTGCTGCCGAGCCACAATCGTCGCTTGGCCAGCCGCTGCGAGTCGTCGTCCCGATCGACGCCGCCAAGGCTCAGTCGCTGACCGCCGCATGCGTCCACGTCATCGCCGACGCGGCGAGCGGCAGCGGTGCACCGCGGCTACTGACGGGCAGAGTCACTATTGATCGCACCGCGGCCGGACTGCAGCTCGTGGTGACCACTGCGCGGGCGGTGAACGAGCCGGTGGTACGGCTCGCCGTACAAGCCGGATGCGAGGGCACGACCCGCCGCGACTACGTTTTACTGCTCGATCCACCGGGCGCCGTCGCTGCGACCGCTGCCGTCGCCTATCGCCGCGCCGAAACGACGCCTGTTGCCACCTTCGCTACGCCGCCCATGGCGAAGCCGGCGCCGAGTGATTTTGTCCGCATCGCGACAGCGCCGTCCGACGCTGCAACTCGCAAGGCGACTCCCAAGATCGCCGCGATTGAAGTCTCGTCGGCGCCGTCCGACGCTGCAATTCGCGAGGCGGCTCCCAAGATCGCCGCGATCGAATCGGTGCGCCAGCCGACGACAATGTTGTCGAGCTCCGGCGGCGGCTCCTTCATTGCCGAAGCGGCGGCGGCTGGATTGCCGCGCTCGTCGTCGAGCCAGACGGGCTTGACGAACGCTGATGTCGAGTTGCCGGTCGCACCCTGGTGGCCGCTAGCGGCCGCATTGCTGGTCGTCGGCGCGCTTGCGCGGTGGCTGGTGCCGATGCGTCGCCGTTCGCTGGAACCACCGGCTTGGGTTGCGCCGACCGCGCGCACCGAACCCAACCCTTCGGTTTCCGGCGCAAGCACTTCTAGGACTTTTGGCAAGACAGGGCACTTCGCGGCGATGACCGAGCCCGGCCCCGAATTCTCACGCGCGAGTACCGCGCAGGCCGAGCGCACGGGAACTGGAGCGCGGACCACGACCAGGTCGCAGCCGGGCGCAGTCAAGGGCGCTGCGACGATCGAGGATCACCGCTTCGCCGAATTCGACGCTGACCTGCTGGAAGAACAAACGATCCGGGCCGAATGGGCCAAGGCCGTCAGCGATGGCGCAATCGACATCGGCAGCGATTCCATCCTCAAGGCGATCGATGAGGCCGAACGCGAAACCCAGGGCGCTCCGGCGCATCCGGCACAGGTCGCGCTCGACCGTTCGCTCGACGACGAGCTGCTGCCGAACAAGCCGCGCGGTCGAGCTTAGCGCGTCGCTCCGACCGGCGTTCAGCTCGCAATCGCCTAAGCTATTTCTTTGCAGGCTCGATCAGCGCGCCGGCTTTGAGTTCGGCTCGAGGGTCGAGCACCGCCTTGTCGCCGCTTTTGGCGTCACCGGTGAATGCAGTCAACTCGCCGAGTCTGCGGCCCGGCGTCACCGCCACTTCCACCGCCCTGTCCTCACGAAGCACGTAGAGAACCGTCCTGCCGTCGCGCGTCGCCAGCGCACGCGGGTTCACCGCGGTTAGCGGCAGCTGCTGCTCCGCGGTGATCGGCTGCGAAAGAAACAAGACCCTGGCGCTCACTTCCGGCAGCACGCGCTGATCGATGGCGGCAAATTGGATCTTCACCGTTGCCTTCGCACGGTCGACGCTGGGCACGATACGCGAGACGGTGCCGAGAAAGCGCGCGTCGGGCAGCGCGTCCAGAACGATTTCGCAAGGCTGGCCGACACGAATCTTGGCCAGGCCCGACGCGGGAACGTCGGCCTCGACTTCCAGCTTGCTCATGTCGGCGATGCTCGCCACCGCGCGCTTGGAATCAGCCGTCCCCGAAAACGGGGTGACCAGATCACCAACATCGGCGCTCTTCGAAAGGATGACGCCGTCGAACGGCGCGCGGATCAGCATGTCCTGCTTCGTCTTGACGTCGCGGCCGTCCAGCCGCGCGATGACCTCGCCCGCCTTGACTCGCGAACCTTCGGCCACGCCCAGCCATTCGAGGCGGCCGGAAACCTTCGACGATATCGTGGCCTTGCGCGACGCGACGACGTAGCCGGTCGAGTCGAGCACCACGAACTGCTGCGATGGATAGACGGTGACGACAGGCGTCGTCGCCACGCTGGTGGCGCGGGGCCGCGCCGCATACCATGCCAAGGTGCCGACGGCGATCGCCGCGATGGCGGCCAGCAACAACCAGCGTCCCACGCCTCGACCGTGCGTAGCCAGTGGGCTCACCCGGAGAGAAAGGGCTCGATTGCCGCCGCCACGCTCGCCGGTTGATCGTGGTGCAGCATATGCCCGGCGTCGGCGATCGTCGTCATTCGGCCATTGCGAAAGCTCTCGACCCGACGCTCGAGCCCCGCACTGTCCTCGCCCAGCCAGCGCGACACAAACGAATCGCTGGCAGCGACCCACAGCACCGGCGCCGTCACGCGTTGCCACGCTGCACGCACCTCCTCGGTGCGGTACACGGTCGGGAAGGGCAGCTTGTGGCGAGGATCCGAGCGCAGGCGCGCACTGCCGTCGGGCAGGGCCTCCGCCCAGTGTGCGGCGAGAAACTCCGCGTGGTCGCGTGCCATCCGCGGATTGTTCTTCTGCAGTCGGTCGGCTACGGCCGCGAGATTCGCATACGGCGCGAACGACGGCGGATCGCGCAGCGCATCGAGCCACTTCAACAGCTTGTCGGGTGCGACCTCGGGCTTCTCGGCGGGAATGCCGAAGCCTTCGAGCGAAACCAGCCGCGCGACGCGCTGCGGCCGCACGCCGCCATAGACGCAGGCGACGTTCCCGCCGAGGCTGTGTCCGACGACACGCGCCGGGGCGTCCGGAGTGAAATGCTCGAGGAGGGCGTCGAGGTCGGCCAGGTAATCGGCGAACCAGTAACCGTCTTCGCACCATGCGCTTTGGCCGAAACCGCGCCAGTCGGGCGCCAGCACGCACCAATCGCGGGCCAGTGCGTCGACCAGAAACTGGAACGAGGCACCGACGTCCATCCACCCGTGCAGCATGAAAAGTTTCGGCGCTGCGGCATCGCCCCAGCTTCGCACGTGGTACGACAGCCCGCGCACCGCGAGGAATTGCGAGGTCGAAGGCGTCATGGCCGCGCGGCCGCGCCGGTCACCGCGATCCTCGCTCCGCCGTCATTTCTTCTTGCACAGGAAGTTTCCATCCTGCCATCCGGTGCGGTACTGGCCATCGCTTTTGAAACGCACCGGATCCTTGTGCTCGACGTTGCCGATGCTCGCACACCCGTCGGCGTAGCCTTGCCGATATGGCAACGGAAAGCCCTGCAGATTGACGTTGGCGGGGGGATTCGGATTCTTCGTTGGCGGCGCCTGCGGCTTGGCGGGCGCCGTCGGTTCCGTGCCCGGTCCCGTCGGCGAAGGAACCTGATTGCCCGGCGGCGACAACGGCGGCGGGACCGACGCGCAGGCGGCGAGAAGAAGCGCAGTCGCGAATGTGACAAGTGCGGCGCCGATGGCGCGGCGCGCCGGTATCTGCAAGATGGCGATCATCGGGGTCGGCGGCTGAAGCGAGTAAAATTGTACCTCATGAGCGCGTCCGCGGCCGTCCCGCTGTTCATCCATCTGCGCCTGCACAGCGAGTATTCGATCGTCGACGGCATGGTGCGCATCGACGACGCGGTCGACGCCGCCGCGGCCGATCGAATGCCGGCGCTTGCGCTGACCGATCTGGCCAACGTCTTCGGCATGGTCAAGTTCTACAAGGCGGCGCGTTCACGCGGCGTCAAGCCGATCATCGGTTGCGACGTCTGGATTACCCACGAAAAAGAGCGCGACGCGCCGCATCGCCTCCTGCTGCTCTGCCAGTCGCGCGCGGGCTATCTGCGGCTGGCCGATTGGCTGACCCGCGCGCATCGCGCCAACCAGCACCGCGGTCGCCCGGAACTGCGGCGCGAGTGGTTCGCCGATGGCACCGAAGGCCTGATCGCGCTGTCGGGATTCGCCGGCGGCGAAGTGGGCCAGGCGCTGGCGCAGGGCAATGCGACGGCCGCCGGCGTCGCAGCGACTGCGTTGGCCAGCGCGTTTCCCGGCCGCTTTTATCTCGAAGTGCAACGCGCCGGCCATTCCGACGACGAAGCGCTGACCGCCGCGACACTGCGGCTCGCGAGCACGCTGGCGCTGCCGGTCGTCGCGACGCACCCGGTCCAGTTCGCGACGCGCGGCGAATTTCGCGCCCACGAGGCGCGCGTGTGCATCGCCGAGGGGCACGTGCTCGCCGACCCGCGGCGGCCGAGACGTTTCACGCCCGAGCAGTATTTCAAATCGCAGGCCGAGATGGCGCAACTGTTCGCCGACGTGCCGCAGGCGCTGGCGAACAGCGTCGCGATCGCGCAGCGCTGCAGCCTGACGATTCCGCTCGGCAAGAACTATTTGCCGGCGTTCCCGACGCCCGACGGAATCAGCATCGAGCAGCATCTGCGCGACCAGGCAGCCGCGGGCCTCGAACGGAGGCTCGCCGCGCTGTATCCCGATCCGGAGGCGCGAGCGCAGAGGCAACCCGAATATGCGGCCCGGCTCGAGTTCGAGACCAGGACGATCATTCAGATGGGTTATGCCGGGTACTTTCTGATCGTCGCCGACTTCATCAACTGGGCGCGAAGCAATGGTGTGCCGGTCGGGCCGGGCCGCGGTTCCGGCGCCGGTTCGCTGGTCGCCTACAGCCTCGGCATCACCGATCTGGATCCCCTTCGCTATACGCTGCTGTTCGAGCGCTTCCTCAATCCGGAGCGCGTGTCGATGCCGGACTTCGACATCGATTTCTGCCAGGACGGCCGCGACCGCGTCATCGACTACGTCAAACAGAAGTACGGCGCCGAATCAGTTTCCCAGATAGCGACCTTCGGCACGATGGCGGCCAAGGCGGTGGTGCGCGACGTCGGGCGCGTCCTCGACCTTCCGTACAGCTTCTGCGACGGCATCGCAAAACTGATTCCATTCCAGCCCGGTCGCGCGGTGACGTTGAAGCGGCGCGGCAGCGACGCGCCGCCGAACGTCGTCTACGCGCGCGAGGTCGAGCCGCTGCTCAACGAGCGCGAGGCGGCCGAAGAGGAAGTGCGCGAGCTCTTGAGCCTGGCCGAGCAGCTCGAGGGCCTGCCGCGCAACGTCGGCATGCATGCCGGCGGCGTGCTGATCGCTCCGGGCAAGCTGACCGATTTTTGCCCGCTTTATACGCAGCCGGGCTCCGACGCGCTGGTGTCCCAGTTCGACAAGGATGACGTCGAGCTCGTCGGTCTGGTCAAGTTCGACTTTCTGGGACTGACGACGCTGACGATCCTCGACTGGACGCTGCGTTACATCCGCATGCTCGATCCCGCGTCGACGCTGACGCTCGATACGCTGCCGCTGGACGATCAGCGTGCTTATGACATCTTCCGCAGCGGCAATACGACGGCGGTGTTCCAGTTCGAATCGCGCGGCATGCGCGAGCTCCTGCTGCAGGCGCCGCCGAAGCGCTTCGACGACGTGATCGCCCTGGTCGCCCTCTATCGTCCGGGGCCGATGGAGCTCATTCCCGACTACGTGCGGCGCAAGCAGGGCGCCGAGCGCTTCGAGTACGTCGACCCTCGGCTCGAGCCTATCCTTGCGCCGACGCACGGCGTGATGGTCTACCAGGAACAGGTGATGCAGATCGCACAGGTGATCGGCGGCTACACGCTGGGCGCCGCCGACCTGCTGCGCCGCGCGATGGGCAAGAAGCTTCCCGACGAAATGGCCAAGCATCGCCAGGGCTTCACCGCCGGTGCGATCGACCGCGGCCTGACCTCTTCCAGGGCGACCCAGCTGTTCGACCTGATGGAAAAGTTCGCCGGCTACGGCTTCAACAAGTCGCACGCCGCCGCATACGCGCTGATTGCCTACCAGACCGCGTATTTCAAGGCGCATCATCCGGCCGCGTTCATGGCCGCCAACCTGTCGGCGATGATGGACGATACCGACAAGCTGCGGCAGTTCTACGACGACGCGACAGGGCTCGGCCTGTCGATATTGCCGCCGGACGTCAACGCGTCGAATTACCGCTTCGAGCCGGTCGATGGCGCGCGCATCCGCTACGGCCTGGGCGGCATCAAGGGTACCGGCCGGGCCGCGATCGAGGCGATCGTCGCGGCGCGCGCGAAAGCGCCGTTCACCGACCTGTTCGATTTCTGCCGCCGCGTCGACAAGCGCAGCGTCAATCGCCGCGCCATCGAGGCGCTGATCCGCGCCGGCGCTTTCGATGCCGTCGACACAAGACGCGCGAGCCTGCTCGTGTCGGTCGGCGCTGCGCTCGATCATGGCGAGCGCGCCGAGCGTGCGGCCTCGCAAGTGTCGCTGTTCGGCGAAGAAGGCGGCGCGGGACCGGCAGCACCGGCCTTGATCGCCGCGCGCGAGTGGTCGGAGGCCGAGAGGCTGGCGCAGGAAAAGACGAGCCTCGGCTTCTACCTGTCGGGCCACCCGTATCACGCGCACGCGGCCGAGCTCTCCCGGCTGGTGCAGCAGAGCTTGAGCGCGCTGAAGCCCACGCAGACGCCGGTCCGCATCGCCGGCATCGTCGTGCAGCTGCGCACGCAAACGTCGCGCCGCGGCAAGATGGCGTTCGTGACTCTCGACGACGGCCGCGACCAGCCGGAGATCGTCATCTTCAACGAAACCTTCGATGCAAATCGCCATCTGCTGCGTGAGGACGCCGTGCTGGTCGCCGAAGTGAAGGTGCAGCAGCGCGTCGGCGACGATGGCCAGGTTCAGGGTCTGCGGATCATCGCCGATGCCGTCTACGACCTCGCGGGCGCGCGGCGGAAATGGGCGCGCGCGCTGCGTCTTTCGTGCAACGGCTCGAGCTCGGCGCAGCGCCTGTTCGATCTGATCGAGCCGTTTCGCCGCGGACACTGCCCGGTGACGATCAATTACTCCAACCAGGCAAGCGGCGGGGACATCGAGCTGGGCAGCGATTGGCAGGTGAACCTGGACGAGCACCTGCTCGCCGGCCTGCGCGAATGGCTGGCGCCGGAGAACGTTACCGTCGTCTACTAGGCGACTTCGCGCGCGAGCGGCGGCGTGCGCGGCGATGCCACTCGATGCTCGACGACATCCTCGGTCGCTACCGGTCGTTTCTGCGCCTGCCGGACGTCGCACGGCTGCTCGCGACCGCGCTGATCACACGGCTGCCGATAGCGAGTCTGACGCTGGCGATGCTGATGCACCTGCGTGCGCTGACCGGATCGTTCGCGCTCGCTGGTCTGACCGTTGGCGTCGATCTCGCGGCGTCGGCGATCGCCGCCCCCGTGCTGGGACGCATCATCGACCGCCGCGGACCGCACGCCGTGATGCTCGTTACCGGCATCGTCTGCCCGGTGGCGCTGGTCTTCATACTGCTGGCGGACAGGCTGGCCCTGTCGACCGCAGCTCTCGTGGCCGCCGCCGCGATCGCGGGCGCCTTCGCACCGCCGGTCACCGTCTTGACGCGCACCGTGTGGCGCTACCGCTTCGACGATCCCGCCGAGCGCAAGACCGCTTTCGCTCTCGATGCGGTTTTGATCGAGCTCGCTTTCACGCTGGGCCCGGTGCTCGTCGCCGTGCTGCTGGCCGTCGCATCGCCGCGCGTTGCGTTCACCGCCGCCTTGCTGCTGGTCGCGCTCGCAGTGCCGGTCTTCGCCCTCTCGCCGGCGCTCAAATACTGGCGTCACCAGCCCGGCGTCGAGCGTCGCCTGCTCGGGCCTCTGGCCGATCCGCGCCTGCTCGCCGTTTATGCCGTGACGTTCCTGCTGATGTTTGCGCTGGGGCTGCTCGAGATCGGCTACGCCGGCTTCGCGACTGCCGCTGCAATGCCGGCGTTCGCGGGCATCCTGATCGCGATCAATTCGATCGGCAGTGGCACCGGCGGCCTGCTTTATGGCGGCGCGCAGCTCGCGATGCCGGTCGAGCGACAGTTGCCCCGATTACTGCTGCTGGTCGTGCTGCCACTGGCGGCGCATACGGTGACGGGCTCGCCGTGGCTGCTGGCCGCGCTGGCGCTGGTCGCCGGCATCGGCATCGCTCCGGCGCTGACGGTGGTGATGCTCCTGATCAGCGCGAACGCGCCGTCACGCTACGCGACGGAGGCGTTTACCTGGTCGACGACATTCCTCGTCGGCGGCCTCGGCGCCGGTCACGCGCTCGGCGGCAGGATCGTCGAAGGTTACGGCGCACGCGCCGTGTTCGGGGTCGCGGCCGGCGCCGCCGCAGCCGCGGCGATCAGCGCGCTAGCCGTCCGCCAGCGCAAGCTGGCGCCCGTCGATCGGTAGCCGGACGTTTTGGATCGGCACCGAGAGGGCACGATCCCGTACGGTCGCGTCCGCCGTTGCGGTTAAGTCCGCCGTTGCGGTTAGGTCCGCCGTTGCGGTTAAGACTTTCGAGAGCGAGTGCGCGCCGCCTTCCGGGCTGCGGCCGAACGCGCCGCCGGGCCGCGTTTCCTGGCCACCGCCTTCGCATGCCGCGACAGGGCGGTCGGACTGGCGGCACTGCTGCCTTCGCGCTTCAGCGCGTCGGTCGTCGCCCTCGATCGCCGCGGCGAAACGGCCGCCTTGCGCTTGCCGGCGGCGGTGGCGAGCTTGGCGCTGCGGCGAGTCTTTGCCGGCGCCTTGCCTTTGGCGGGTGGCTTGAGCGCAACGCCCGCACGGCGTGCCTTCGACAAGCCGATGGCGATCGCCTGCTTCGCGGATCGGGCCCCGTGCTTGCCTTCGCGCACGTGCTCCATCTCCTCGCGGACGAACTCGCCGGCCTGCGTGCTCGGCGCCTTTCCTTCGCGCTTGTCTTCGGCCGCGCGCTCCAGTGTTTTCCGTTCAGGCATGGTTTTCTCCTTCGCTTCGAATCGTGATCGAGTAAAGCTTACAAGCGGCAGCAATAGTTGCCGGACGCACGAGGCGCCACCGCCCTGAACTCCGCGGCCGTTCAGCCGCGCTTGCAGGCGGAGTGACCGCAACCGCAGCCATCGGACGAGGCCGATTTGCTCCCGGCGTTTTGCTGGCAATAGTCGGAGCAATACTTCTTGCCGGGCGCGACATCGCACATGCACCCCGGGTGAGCGCACTTGCTGTAGCTGTTCGATCCCATTGAACCTTGCATTTGCGCCATCGCTCGTCTCCTGTAAAAAGCGCGCAACCAAGCTCGCCTGAACCAGCGGCAGCAAAAAACGTTCCGGGAATCGGCGTACTGGTCGCCCGCGGTGCGCGCCGCACCGGGGCAAGCGCATCACGAATGGGCGCGACTGTCCTCGGCCCTCAGTGGACGCGCTCGAGCTTGTAGACGAAATGCTTGGTGTCGCCGAAAAAGGACCAGCGGAAATACTTCTCGTGGTAGAAAAGCTTGACCTTCGCGTTGACCGCGATCGCTTCGTCGATATCCTTGCGAACCGCGTCGTCGCCGTCGTGGACGCTGAAGTCCCACAGCCGCGTGGCTGTGCCCAGCGTCGGATCCTGCTGCAGGAAGCCGAAGTCCAGCGTCCCCTCCCAGGTCTTGAACACGTAGCCCGAGCGGGACAGCTTGATCACCTGTCCAACGCGGTAGCCGTCGCTGTAGTCAGCGCCAAAGGCGATCCACGCCGCGCCGATGACGACGGCGACAAAGACGAGGAGTGCGATGAGCTTTTTCATCGGCGGATGGACGGGACGCCGTCCAAGTGTAGCCCGGATGCACGGCAGAGGGTACGCGGAGCCCGAGCTACAATGCTTGCCTACCCGACCGGCGACCGCGCCAGCGATGCCTAACGCCATTTCCCCCGTCATGCACTACGTCGCCGCCCGCGAGCCCGGGCCACCCGAGGTCCTGGCGCTCGCCGAGACGGCGACGCCCGCCCCGAAGCCCGGAGAGGTGCTGATAGCGGTTGCTTACGCCGGCGTCAATCGCCCGGACTGCATCCAGCGCGCCGGACACTATCCGCCGCCGCCTGATGCCTCGCCGATCATCGGACTCGAGGTCGCCGGCGCCGTCGTCGCGCTGGGCGATGGCGTCACCGAATGCCGCCTCGGCGATCAGGTCTGCGCGCTGACCCCAGGGGGCGGCTACGCCGAGTACTGCGCGACGCCGGCCGCGTGGTGCCTCCCCTATCCGGAAGGCCTGTCCGCGCTCGAAGCCGCGAGCCTGCCGGAAAACTATTTCACCGTCTGGAACAACCTGTTCGACCGTGTTCATCTGAAGGCGGGCGAAACGGTGCTGATCCATGGCGGCTCGGGCGGCATCGGGCTCGCGGCGATCCAGCTGGCGCACGCGATCGGCGGCACCACGATCACGACCGTCGGCAGCGACGACAAGGCGGCGTTCTGCAAGACGATGGGCGCCGACCACGCGATCAACTACCGGCAGCAGGACTTCACCGTCGAGGTCGCGGCGCTCACCGGCAAGCGCGGCGTCGACGTCATCCTCGATATCGTCGGCGGCGACTACATCGAGAAGAATCTGAAATGCCTGGCGCTGGAAGGCAGGATGGCGATTATCGCGTTCCTGCAGGGCAGCAAGGTTACCGTCGACTGGCGCCACATCATGATGAAGCGGCTGACCGTCACCGGCTCGACCTTGCGCGCGAGCCCGGCGGCGAGAAAGGCAGCGCTGGCGCGTTCAATGCGCGAGAACGTCTGGCCGCTGTTTGCTGCGGGCAAGCTGAAGCCGGTGATTCATCGCGTCTTTCCGTTAGCCGAAGCGGCGGCCGCGCACCGGCTGATGGAATCCAGCGCCCACATCGGCAAAATCATGCTGGCCGTGCGGCCGTAACGGTGCAAGTGGTTCGCGCGGCGCTGGGCGCGACCATCCGCCGTCGAGTCAGTAAGTCGCCCGTCCGCCCGAGAGGTCGAACACCGCGCCGGTAGAGAACGAACAGTCGGCGGTGCAAAGCCAGGCGACCAGCGCCGCGATTTCTTCGACGGTCCCGAAGCGCCCCAGCGGAATCTTCGACAGCATGAAATCGATGTGCTGTTGCGTCATCTGATCGAAGATCGCCGTCTTGACCGCCGCAGGCGTCACGCAATTGACCCGCACGCCGGATTTGGCGAGCTCCTTGCCCAGCGACTTGGTCAGACCGATGACCGCAGCCTTCGAAGCGCTGTACGCGCTCGCGTTGGGATTGCCTTCCTTGCCGGCCACCGAGGCGATGTTGACGATGCGTCCGTAGTTCCGCGCGAGCATTAGTGGGACGACCGCCCGGTTGCAGTGGAAAACGCCGTTCAGGTTGATGTCCATCACCTGGCGCCAGGCATCGACCGGGTACTCCCAGGTCGTCGTGTTCGGGCCGGTGATCCCCGCGGAGCAGACGAGGGCATCGATGCGTCCCAGCGCCGCGGCCGTCGCCTGCGCGGCGGCGGCAATGCCGTTGGCGTCGGCGACGTCGACCTTGCGCACATCGACGCCCTGCCCGAGCGTCACCGCGGCTTGCTCCAGTGCGCTCGCATCGCGGTCCCACAGGCTCACCTGTCCGCCGCTGGCCTTCAACCGCTGCGCGACCGCGAGACCGATGCCGGTCGCGCCACCGCTGATGACGGCGACCTGGCCATCGAAGTCCAGTCGATTCATTGCTGCGTGCCCGTTTTGGCTCGTCGCGAATCCTAGCATGCCCTGGCATTGCTCCGCCCGAGCGGCGTAGCAAGTCGCTGGCCCTCGGCTCGAGTGGATCGCTCGACCGACTCCTACATTGAAATCGGACGATCGCTGATACCGCGAGCCGCGGCGCACGCTCACACTTGATCCTGCTCATGATGACCGGCGGTCGCTTCGCCGGTGAATTAGACTTTGACCGACGAGGAGATAGTGATGGAAGAAAGCCAAGTTCGATCCACCCCTTACAATCCGAAGATCGAGAATGCCGCTCAGCAGGCGCACCAGAACGTCGACCGTGTTGCCGACAAGGCCGTATCCGGCGTCGGCCGGGCCAGCGACTCGGTGCACCGCGCCGTCAACACCACCGCGGACAAGGCGGCATCCGCCGCGGAGTGGGCGAGCCAGGTGCCGGAGAAGGCCCGGCGTGCGCAAGGCGCGATGACCGAGGCGGCATGCGATACGATCCGGGCGCGGCCGCTGACGGCGGTATTCAGCGCGCTCGCGGCTGGTTACGTGCTCGGACGAATCGCCCGCTGGTAGGGGTCGGCTCGGCCCGCGACGGTGGAGCAACGGCGCTGCATACTCAGCGCCGTTCGCGTGTTTCAGGCAGGCGCCGCAGACTTGTGCAATACGCCGGCAGAGTCGACGGCGAGATACTCAACGCCCTCGCGTGCAAGGAAAGCCTCGGCCTCGCCCTCGAAAAGCATCGCAATCGTCGCGCAGCTTCCGGCAAGCACGCATAGCGGCGCGATGACGCTGACCGACTGCCAGCGCGTGACCGGCTGCCCGGAGTGGGCGTCGATGATGTGGCAATAGCGGCGTCCGCCGGCGTCGAAAAACCGCTGGTAGTCGCCGCTGGTCGCCACCGCTCCGCCGTCGATTTTCACCGTCGCCATCACCGCGTCGGCTTGACGCGGATGCGAAATGCCCACGCGCCAAGGCGATCCGTCCTGCTGCGGACCCGCGGCGCGGACGTCGCCGCCGAGGTTGGCGAGCGCGTGCGGCGCGCCGCCGTCGTGGCAGATCGTCGCCATCCTGTCCGCCGCGTATTCCTTGCCGATTCCGCCGAAATCGATCTCCATGCCGGGTCGCGGCAGGCGCACGCTCCGGCGACTCCATTCGACGCAAGGCCAGTCGATCAGCGCGATCGCCGCCGCGATTTCGTCCTGGTCGGGCAGTCGCGGCGGTGAACGGCGAAAATCCCACGCGCGGCGAAGCACGCCGGAGGTGATATCGAAGCGGCCGGCGCTCAGGCGATGGCAGTGATCGGCATAGCCCAGCAAGGCGTAGGTTTCGGCGTCGATCGCGACCGCCGCGCCGCCGGCGGCGCGATTGATCCGCGCGGTCACGCTGTCGTCGCGATAGCGCGAATACTTCGCCTCGATGCGCCGCACGTCGGCTATCGCGGTATCGGCCAGCGTGCGCGCGCGGCTCTCGTCGTCGTGCCAGATCTGCAGCTCGTTCGGCGAGGCCATCGCGTCAAAGTCGAAGTGGAACAGCGGCATCGCGTAACTATGCCCGGGGCTTGGCGGCCGAGATCGAATCGCGCCGCTTTAGAATGGCTTGCTGATGCCCGTCTGGATCCAGCGCGCCGACAGCGGCTCGAGGCCGGGGCTGCCGCCGCCGGACCGCCAGTCCGAGCGCTGCCGGTAGAACTCGACTTTGACATCGATTTGCCAGCCGCCGGGCAGCAGCTTGGCGACAGTGAGTCCCGGGTTCAGCACGCCGAACGCCGACAGCCGTGTGTCCGCCGTATACGGCTCGCCAAGCGAAAATCCCTGCGGGAACGGCGGGTCGAAATAGAAATCCGCCGCGGCCTGTGTGTAGTAGCGCAAGCTGGGTTTTATCGACCAGCCGTCCGGTAACGGCTGATGCCACGCCGCCTCGACCGTGTGCGAATCGCTGCCGAAAGAATCGCGCGCGTAACGGTAAGACAACGACAGCGTCGCATCGGTCGGGGACAAATGCTGGTTGTACCGCGTGAGCCACGCGAGGATGCGCCTGCCGTTGGGACGGGTGTCGAGCGTCTTGTACGGGTCGGAATAGTAACCGTGCCCTGCCGACCAAGTCAGGTTCGACTGAACGATCGCTTCGGGCGACAGCGCCTGGGTTACGCCGAGCAGCAGGTCGACGGTCCGCCTGTGCATGCCTTCGGCGATGCCGTTCGTGCTGTTAATATCGTCGCTCGCGCCACCGATGCCGAATGCGTAGGTGCGGTTGCGGTCGTCGCTCGATACGCGTACGTCCAGCGAAAGCGCGCGAGAAAGATAATCGCGTTCGGACGAAATCGCGGCGCCGACGCCGACCGCGACGCCGTCAAAGTACTTGGTCAGCTTGACGTCGCCCGCAGTGCGGTAGTCGGTCACGCCGCCCTTGCCCGACGCGCCGGAAAGCGTGTTGTGATGCAGCGGGGACGCGCCCGAGATGCCGTCGTAGACCAGCGAGCCTTCCGCGGCGAGCGAGTCGGAAAGCGGCTTGAGCAGATAGAGTGACGGACTGTGCACGTGAATCCGGTCGGCGCCGGGTTGCCAGTCGCGATAGTCGACATACTTGATCGCGAAGAGACCCTGATCC
>Ga0207703_10000504_pt1 | contig 40430 bp, 32 predicted proteins | sample KBSSwiS12_FD_184304 | JGI IMG/M metagenome (GOLD analysis project Ga0207703, IMG submission 184304) | Switchgrass rhizosphere microbial communities from Kellogg Biological Station, Michigan, USA - KBS Switchgrass S1-2 (SPAdes) (version 2) | ecosystem: Host-associated > Plants > Roots >... | reverse complement strand
GATCTCGGGCCGGTGCGGCAGCGCCGCGACCCTCGCTGCCGCGGCGGCGCCCGAGCCGATTGACGGCTCGACCGGCGCGGCCGCGCCGGTCGTCGGATCAGGACATCGAGGGGCTCGGCTTCAGGACCGCGAACATCGCACCCTGCGGGTCGACGAACATCGCCAGGCGGCCGACGCCGGGGATATCGCTCGGCGGCACGACGGCGTTGGCGCCGAGCGACTTCGCCAGCTCGGTCGTCTGGTCGCAGTCGGCGACGCAGACGTACGGCGTCCACGATGTCGGCATCGACGCGTGCATCGCCTTGTACAGGCCGGCGCGGCTCTTCTCGGCTTGCTTCAGCACGAAGTAGGCGCCCTCGGGCATCGGCATCTCGTCGTAGGTGAAGCCGAAGACCTTCTCGTAGAACGCGAGCGCCATCTTCTCGTCCTTGGTCGCGAGCTCGTTCCAGATGAAGCCACCGGCCGGCGTCGTCTCGACCTCGGGCGGATCGCCCTGGTTGCCGCGCCAGAGCGAGAAGACGCCGCCGGTCGGGTCGGCGATCGTCGCCGCGCGCCCGACCGAGCCGTAGTCCATCGGCGCGACCAGGCTCTTCGCGCCGGCGGCGAGCGCCGCTTTGTACGCGCTGTCGACGTCGCTCACGGAGAGGTAGCTCATCCATTGCGGCGGCGAGCCCGCGGGCGACTGCGCGTAGCCGCCGATCGGGCCCTCGCCGTTGTGGATCATCACGTACGGATCGGTGCCCGCCATCGGCATCGTCTCGGCGTTCCAGCCGAATACTTTCTCGTAGAACTGGCGTGCTTTGGGAATGTCGTTCGAGAGGTGCTCGAACCAGACGAATCTTCCAGGCGTGTATGACATGAGTATTTCCTTCGCAGGGTGCTTGCCGGGGCTCGGACGGCGCGACGCGCGCTCGGACCGACCCGACATTCGGCGAGCGCGACCGGCAAATGTCAAGGCGCCGTTCGCCAAGGTCGGGTCGCCGGCAGGTTTGCCCGCGTTGCCCGGACCGGAGCCGCGCCGGAGAATCCGCCTTCCCTGCCACGACGTCGACCCGGAATGAAACGCATTGCCCCGATCGCCCTCGTTCTCTCGTTCGCGCTCGCGGCCTGCAGCGCGCCGCCGCCGCGCGCGGGCGACCGACGCGCGCTCGACGCGATCGACACGGTGGTCGTGATCTATGCCGAAAACCGCGCCTTCGACACCCTGTTCGGCCTGTTCCCGGGCGCCAATGGCATACCGGGCGTCAATCCGAGCGCGGTGGGCGCTTACGTGCCCCAGGTCGATCGCAGCGGCGCAGCGCTCGCGACGCTGCCGCCGACATGGGGCGGGCTGATGGCGCGCAACCAGCCGCTCACCGTCAGCGAAGCGCAGACGGCCGGCCTGGCGAATCGGCCGTTCCTGCTCAACGGGCCCAACGCCCTGGGCGGCGCGGGCGTCGTCATTCCGGTCGAGGGAATGACGCGCAACCTCGTGCACCGCTACTACAACAACATCATGCAGATCAACGGTGGCACGAACGACGGCTTCGCCGCGTGGTCCGATGCCGGCGGCCTGACGATGGGGTACTACGACGGCAGCGGGCTCGCGATGTGGCAGGTCGCGCGCCGCTACACGCTCGCCGACAACTTCTTCATGGGGGCGTTCGGCGGCTCGTTCCTGAACCACCAGTACCTCGTCTGCGCCTGCGCGCCCGAGTATCCCGACGCCGATCGCTCGCCCGCCAAGGACCTGGTCAGCGCCGTCGAGACCGATGCGCGCGGTCGGGTCCGCCTCGTCGCCGCGCCGGGCGCGGCAAGCAGCGCCCTGGCCGGCGCGCCGCGCTTCGTGCGCGACGGCGACCTGACGCCGAAGGACGAGCGCGGCATGTTCTACGCCGTCAACACCATGCAGCCGCCTTACCAGCCGAGCGGCGAGGCCGCGCCAACGGGCGGCGATCCGCGCTACGGCAACCCGGCCGCGGCGCACACCTTGCCGCCGCAGCGCGGCGCGACGATCGGCGACCGGCTCGACGACAAGGGCGTCTCTTGGGCCTGGTACGGCGGCGCGTGGAAGGCGGCGAGCGCCGGCACGACGGCAGCGCGCGACATCATCTACAAGGGCGACGTCCGCTTCCAGCCGCACCATCAGCCGTTCAACTACTACGCAGCGTTCGACCCGGAGACGCGCGCTGCCTACCGCGCCGCGCATCTCAAGGACTTCGACAGCGAGTTTCTCGCCGACGCTGCCGCGGGGCGCTTGCCGGCGGTCTCGTTCTACAAGCCGCAAGGCAACCTCAACCAGCACCCGGGGTCGAGCACGGTCGCTCTCGGCGACGCCCACATCGCGAGCGTCGTCGCAGCCCTCGAGAAGAGCCCGCAGTTCGCGCGCATGCTGATCGTCGTCACCTACGACGAGAACGGCGGCTTCTGGGACCACGTGCGCGTGCCCAAGGGCGACCGCTGGGGACCGGCGACGCGCGTCCCGGCGATCATCGTCTCGCCGCTCGCGAAGAAGGGCTTCGTCGACAAGACGCCGTACGACACCGCCTCGATCCTGCGCTTCATCACGCGGCGCTGGAATCTCGCGCCGCTGCCCGGCGTCGAGCTGCGCGACCGCGCGCTCGCCGCCAACGGCGAGGCGCCGATGGGCGACCTCAGCGCCGCGCTCGAGCTGCCGCGATGAGCGCACCGACGGCGGCGGCGCGCCTCCCGGCGCCGCCGGTGGCGCCGCGCGAGGCGCGCGACGTGAGCGTTCACGGCGACCCGCGCAACGACGACTACTTCTGGTTGCGCGACCGCGACGATCCGCGCACTCTCGCCTACCTGAAGGCCGAGAACGCCTACGCGGACGCCTGGCTCGCGCCGCACGCCGAGCTGAAGGAGAAGCTCTACCAGGAGATGCTCTCGCGCATCCAGCAGGACGACGACTCAGTGCCGATGCGAAAGGGCGACTGGTGGTATTCGACCCGGACGCGCAGCGGCGAGCAGTACCCGCACTACCTGCGCCGGCGCGCGGTCGGGACCGATCGCCGTTACGACACGGACGGCGTCGACGAGACCCTGCTCGATCTCAACGAGATGGCGCGCGGCCAACCCTTTCTTCGCCTCGGCCTCACGGCCGTCACGCGCGACGCGACGCGGCTCGCCTACACGACCGACCTGACGGGCGGCCGCGACTACACGCTTTGCGTCAAGGACCTCGTGACCGGAGCGGTCGATCCGTGGTCGGTCGAGGAGGTCGCGTCGGCGGAATGGGCCAACGACGGCCGCACGCTCTACTACGTGACGATGGACGCGACCAAGCGCGCCCACCGTCTCTGGCGTCACGTCATCGGCGCGACCGGCGCCGACGAGCTGCTCCACGAGGAGGTCGACGAGCTGTACGACATCGGCATCGCCAAGACGCTCGACGAGCGCTACCTTCTTCTCGGCTGCGAAAGCAAGGACTCGACCGAGTGGAGCGTCGCCGACGCCGACCTCGGCGGCGAGCGACCCTTCTCGATGCGAACCGTGTTCGCGCGCCGCGCCGACGTCGAGTACGACCTCGAGCACCGCGCCGGCCGCTTCTACGTCCGCATCAACGACACCGGGCGCAACTTCCGGCTCGTCACGGTCGATGCCGAAGCGCCCGACCTCGCGCAGGCGCGCGAGCTGATCGCGCCGCGCGACCGCGTCATGCTCGACGACGTCGACGTCTTCGCCGGCCACCTCGCTGTCACCGAGCGCGTCGCCGGCACCTTGCAGCTGCGCGTCATCGACCTCGTATCGGGCGACGACCACGCGGTCGCCTTCGACGAGCCGGCGTACAGCGTTCACACGAGCGGCAACGCCGAGTTCGAGACGGCGACGCTGCGCTTCGTCTACACCTCGCTGACGACGCCGGCGTCGACCTACGACTACGACCTGACGACGCACGAGCGGGTACTGAGAAAACGCCAGCCGGTGCCGGGCTACGAGCCGTCGCTGTATGCGAGCGAGCGCATCTTCGCCGCCGCCGGCGACGGCACCGAGGTGCCGGTGTCGCTGGTCTACCGCAAGGAAGCCAGGGGCACCGGCCCGCAACCGCTCCTCCTCTACGGCTATGGCAGCTACGGCATCCCGATCGATGCCGCGTTCTCGCAATCGCGCGTCTCGCTGCTCGACCGCGGCGTCGTCTTCGCGATCGCCCACATTCGCGGCGGCGGCGACCTCGGCCGTAGCTGGTACGAGGCCGGCAAGATGGCGAGGAAGCAAACCACCTTCGACGACTTCATCGCCTGCGCGGAGACGCTGATCGGCGCCGGCCGGACGACGCCCGCGCTGCTCGCCATCGAAGGCGGCAGTGCCGGCGGCCTGCTGATGGGCGCGGTGGTCAATCAGCGCCCGGAGCTGTTCCGGGCGGTGGTCGCCGAGGTGCCGTTCGTCGATGTCGTGACGACGATGCTCGACGAGACGATGCCGCTCACGGTCGGCGAGTTCATCGAGTGGGGCAACCCGAAGATCGCCGAGCAGTACGCCTGGATGCGCGCCTACAGCCCGTACGACAACCTCAGGCCGGGGCCGTTTCCGGCGATGCTCGTCCGCACCGGCCTCAACGACACGCAAGTCGCGTACTGGGAGCCGGCGAAGTACGTCGCCCGCCTGCGCACGCTGAAGAGCGACGAGCGGCCGCTGCTGCTCAAGATCAACCTCGAGGTCGGCCACGGCGGCGCGTCGGGCCGATTCGACGCGTTGCGCGACGTCGCCGAGGACGACGTCTTCCTGCTCGTCGAGCTCGGCCTCGCGAGCTGACGCCGGTCCTCGCCCTCGCCGTCGGCGCAGGCGCGCTCAGACGTCGAAGAAGACGGTCTCGTTCTCGCCCTGCAGGCGAATGTCGAAGCGGTAGACGGCGGCGCCGCCGTCGAGCTGGCGATCGAGCCGCTCGGCGACGAGCGTGGCGCGGCGCTGCTCCCACTCGATCAGGTTGAGCACCGCGTCGTTGGCGTTGGCGTCGGCCTCGTCGCTGAAATAGATCCGCGTGTTGAGGCCGATGTTGATGCCGCGCGCGACGATCCAGGCGTTGACATGCGGCGCCATGACGCGGCCGTTGCGGCCCTCGACCTTGCCCGGCTTGACGGTGTCGAAGGTGTAGACCCCGGTCTCGAAATCGGTGCACGCGCGGCCCCAGCCGCGAAACGTCGGGTCGATCGACTTGCCGGGCTGGCGGTCGGCGGGGTGCGCGTACTTGCCGGCGGCGTTGGCCTGCCAGATCTCGATCAGCACGTCCTTGAGCACGGTGCCGATGCCGTCGAAGACGCGGCCTTCGATTCGGATCTTCTCGCCCTTGGTCTTCGGTCCGGCGAGGACGTTGCCGAAGTTCTTCTCGAAGATGTCGAAGCCGGCCGCCTGCGGCGCGAGGCCGATGTGCACGTACGGGCCCGCGGTCTGCGACGCCGTCTCGCGCCGGACGACGAGGTCGCTGCCGCCGGGCGCGGCGTGGGCGCCGACAAGACCGTGGCGATGCTCGCGAAGGCCGCTCATCGCGCCGCTCCTTCTTCGCCCTGCTGGACGTGGTTCTCGAACAGCGTCGCGCGCTGGCCGCGCAGGACGATGTCGAAGCGGTAGGCGCGGCTGTCGAGCTGGACGAACGCGCCGATGTCCTGCAGCGCGATCAGGCCGCGGATCTGCTCTTCGCTCGGCGCCACGCCGAGGATCGGGCAGCTCCTGATCAGCGGGTCGCCCTCGAAGTACATCTGGGTGACGAGCCGCTGCACCCAGCCGTCGCCCGAGATCGCGTAGTGGATGTGCGCCGGCCGCCAGTCGTTGACGCGGTTCCTCCACGGGTAGGGCCCGGGCTTGATCGTGCGGAACGCGTAGTAGCCGTTCTCGTCGGTGAGCATGCGGCCGCAGCCGCCGAAGTTCGGGTCGAGCGAGCCGATGTACTGGTCCTTCTTGTGGCGGTAGCGGCCGCTCGCGTTGCACTGCCAGACCTCGACCAGCGCGTTCTTCAGCGGGCGGCCGAGCTGGTCGTGGACGTAGCCGTGGACGACGATGCGCTCGCCGATCGGCATGCCGTTCTTGGCGTAGTTGAGGATCAGGTCGTTGTCGAGCGCGCCGAGCTCGTCGGCGCGAAAGACCGGCGCCGTCACTTCCGAGAGCGATTGCTGCAGCGAGATCAGCGCCAGGCGCGGGCTGCGCAGGACGCTCGTCTTGTACTGCGGCGTGTACGCCGGCGGGTGCGACGTCGTGTCGCGCATCAGGAATTCGGCGTCGGGCTGAGGGGCTCGCATCATGGCTCCGGCAAGGAAGGCGTGCGGCGATTCTGCGCCCGTCGTGGCGCTCAGTGGCGGTCGGCCGGCCCCGGCAGCGAGCCGCTCGGCGTCGCCGCCTGCGCCGGCGCCGGCGGATGCCGGTGCAGCCGCCCGAGCACCTGCTTGAGCTTCTGCACGCCGTCGTCGACGAACGTGAACACGACCGGGATCACGAGCAGGCTGAGGAAGGTCGACGTGATCAGGCCGCCGATGACGACGATCGCCATCGGCGCGCGAAAGCTCGGGTCGGTGCCGATGCCGAGGGCGATCGGCATCATGCCGGCACCCATCGCGATCGTCGTCATGACGATCGGCCGGGCGCGCTTGTGGCAGGCGTCGAGCAACGCCTCGGTGCGCGACATGCCCCAGTCGCGCCGAGCCATGATCGCGTACTCGACGAGCAGGATCGAGTTCTTGGTCGCGATACCCATCAGCATGATCAGCCCGATCATCGACGGCATCGACAGCGACGTGTGGGTGATGAAGAGAGCGAGGAACGCTCCCGGGATCGAGAGCACGAGCGCGACCAGGATCGTCGCCGGCTGGACGAAGTCCTTGAACAGCAACACGAGGACGATGTAGATGCAGGCGACGCCGGTGAGCATCGCCAGGCTGAAGCTGTCGAACAGCTCGGTCATCGCCTCGGCGTCGCCGACGGTCGTCTGCTGGACGCCCTGCGGCAGGTTCCTGATGCTCGGCAGGGCGAGCGCTTCCTCCTGCACCGCGCCGAGCGGCTGGCCGTTGAGCTCGATGTCGAAGTTGATGTTGCGCAGGCGGTCGTAGCGGTCGATCTTCGCCGGCCCGCTGTCGATCGCCAGCGTCGCGACGTTGCCGAGCATCACCGGCCCGCGCGCGCCCGGCACGGCGAGGCGCGAGAGCAGGTCGAGGTCGGTGCGCGCCTCGGCCGGCAGCTTGACGACGATCGGCACCTGGCGCTGCGCCAGGTTGAGCTTGGCCAGGCTCTGGTCGTAGTCGCCGGCGGTGGCGACGCGCAGCGTCTCGCCGATCGCCGTCGCGGTGACGCCGAGGTCGGCGGCGCGCGCCGAGTCGGGCCGGACGATCAGCTCGGGTCGCACCAGGCTCGAGGTCGACGTGACGTTGCCGATGCCGTGGAGCGTGCGCAGCTCCTGCTCGACCCGGCGCGCCGCGTCGGCGAGCACGCTCCCATCTTCGCCGGCGAGGACCAGCGTGTACTTCTCGTTCGAGCCGCCGAAGCCGACGTTGATTCGCGCCCCCGGGACGGCGACGAGCGCGTCCCGCAATTGCTGCTCGATGACCTGCTTCTTGATGCCGCCGCGCTCGCTGCGCGGGGTCAGGTTGAGCGTCAGCGTCGCCTTGCGCACCTCGGGGCTGCCGCCGCCCATGAAGGGGTCGGCGCCGGTCGCGCCGCCGCCGACCGTCGTGTAGATCAGCTTGACGTGCGGGTTCGCGGCGACGATCTGGCGCGCCGCTTCCGCGGTCGCGTTGGTCTGCGCGAAGTTCGCGCCCGGCGGCAGGGCGATCTGGACCTGCGTCTGCGAGAGGTCGTCGGGCGGGATGAAGCCGGTCGGCAGGAGCGGCACGAGGGCGAGCGAGCCGAAGAAGAAGATCAGGGCGCCGATCGTCGTCTTGATGCGGTGGCGCAGGCACCAGCGCATCCAGCCGAGGTAGATCCGGATCCAGCGGCCTTCGACGTGCGGCTTCTTCGGCACCCTCAGGAGGTACGCCGACATCATCGGCGTCAGCATGCGCGCGACGACGAGCGAGAAGAAGACGGCGATCGCCGCGGTCCAGCCGAACTGGACGAAGAACTTGCCCGGAACGCCGCTCATGAACGCGGTCGGCAGGAACACCGCGATCAGGGTGAAGGTCGTCGCGATGACCGCCAGGCCGATCTCGTCGGCTGCCTCCATCGCCGCCTGGTAGGGCTTCTTGCCCATGCCGAGGTGGCGCATGATGTTCTCGATCTCGACGATCGCGTCGTCGACCAGGATGCCGACGACGAGCGAGAGCGCGAGCAGCGTCACGCCGTTGAGCGTGAAGCCGAGCAGCGACATCGCCCAGAACGCCGGGATGATCGACAGCGGCAACGCCGTCGACGCGACCAGCGTCGCGCGCCAGTCGCGCAGGAACAGGTAGACGACCAGCACCGCGAGCGCGGCGCCCTCGAAGAGCAGGGCCATCGAGCCCTGGTAGTTCTCCTCGACCGGATCGACGAAGTTGAACGCCTCGGTGATGGTGATGCCGGGGCTGTTCTTCTTGAGCGTCTCCAGCGCGGCGCGCACGCCGTGCTCGACCTCGACCTCGCCGGCGCCGCGCGTTCGCACGATCTCGAAGCCGACCACCGGCCGGCCGTTCAGGTAGGCCGCCGAGCGCTGCTCGGCGACGGTGTCGCTGACGCGCGAGACCTGGTCGAGGCGGATGCGCCGGCCATCGGCGAGGGCGATCTCCATCTGCGCCAGCTCGGCCGCGGACTGCACGGTCGCGATCGTCCGCACCGATTGCTCGGCGCCGCCGACGTCGGTGCGTCCGCCCGAGGATTCGCGCTGGGTCTGGCGCAGCTGGCGCGAGATGTCGGCGGCGGTGGCGTTGAGCGCGAGCAGGCGCGCCGGGTCGAGCTCGACGCGGACCTCGCGCGTCGCGCCGCCGACGCGCGTGACGGCGCCGACGCCGCGCACCGCGAGCAGCGCGCGCGTCACGGTGTCGTCGACGAACCACGACAGCGCCTCGTCGTCCAGGCGGCTGGACGCGACGGTGTAGGTCAGGATCGGCGAGCCGGCGAGGTCGAACTTCGAGATGATCGGATCGCGCAGCTCGGCGGGCAGGTCGGAGCGGACGCGCGAGACCGCATCGCGGACGTCGTCGACCGCCTCCTGCGTGGGCTTTTCGAGCCGGAACTCGACCGTCGTCGTCGAGACACCGTCCTGCACCGAGGTGTAGATGTGCTTGACGCCTTGCAGCGTCGCGATCTGGTTCTCGATCTTGCGCGCGACGTCGGTCTCGAGCTGCGACGGCGAGGCGCCCGGCAGCGACGCGGTGACGGTGACCGTCGGCAGGTCGATGTCCGGAAAGTTCTGGATCTTCATCGCCCGAAAGCTCATCGCGCCGATGGCGGTGAGCATGATGAAGAGCAGCACCCCGGGGATGGGGTTCTTGATCGACCAGGACGAGACGTTGATCATGGCTTGGGCGGCGTCGCCCGCGCGGCCGATGCGGCGCTGCCGTTCATCGCCGCGGGAGCGTCGACGATTCGCACGGTGTCGCCCTCGGCGAGGAAGCCGCCGCCCATCGCAACGACGCGCGCGTCGGCGCCGAGACCGCCGCTCACCTCGATGCGCTCGCCGAAGCGGCGCCCGGTGTCGATCTTGGTCTGCGTCACCTTGTTGTCGGCGCCGACCTTGAAGACGTAGCTGAAGCCTTCGCGCAGTTGCACGGCGCTTTGCGGCAGCGTCAGCGCGGTCGCGCTGCCGACCTCGAATTGCCCGCGCGCGAACATGCCGGCGCGCGCGCTGCCCGGCGCGGGCAGGTCGACGTAGACGATGCCGTTGCGGGTCTGCGGGTCGACGGTCGGCGCGACCATGCGGACGATGCCGGCGATCGGCTCGCCACCCGCGGGCGTGACCTTGACGCGAGCGCCCGGTTTGATCTGCGCCAGGTCCGACGACGGCACTTCGGCGCGCCACTCGAGGCGGCCTTGACGGATCAGGCGAAACAGCTCCTGGCCGGCCGGCAGGACGGCGCCGACCGTCGCGCTGCGCGACGAGATGACGCCGGCGTCGGGCGCGACCACGGCGGTCTGGCCTACCTTGATCTGGCGCGCCTGCAGCGCCGCGCGCTGCGCGTCGAGGCGGGCGCGCGCGGTGCGCTCGGCGGTGACGTACTGGTTGATCGTCGCCTCGCTCAGCGCGCCGGCCGCGCGCAGGCCCTTGGCGCGCTCGGCGTTGGCGGCGGCGTCGCCGAGCGTCGCCTCGGCCTCGGCGACCGCCGCGCGCGTCTGCAGCAGGTCGACCTGCATCGACTCCGGCGCGAAGGTCGCGAGCACCTGGCCGCGCTTGACGACGTCGCCGACGTTGACGAGGACCTCGGCCAGGCGCAGGCCGTTCGCCTCGGTGCCGATGCTCGCTTCCTGCCAGGCGGCGACATTGCCGTTGGCGCTCGTCGACACCGGCATCGTCGAGCGTTGCGGCTGGGTGACGACGACGCTCAGCGCGGGCTTCGCCGGGACCGCCGCCTTCTTGTCGTCGGCGGCGTTCGCGCGCAGGCCGATGACGAGCGCGGCCGTCGCCGCGACCGCGACGGCGGCGACGGCGGACAGGAGCAGTTGACGCGAGCGACGGATCATGGCGAGGCGGGGCGCGGCGAGGAAGTGGCGGCGGTCTGCGCGTCGGCAAGCTCGGACCAGCCGCCGCCGAGGGCGCGATAAAGCGAGATCCATGCGGCGACGCGCTCGCGGCGCAGGTTGATCAAGGCGATCTGCGCCGCCAGGGCGCTGCGGCGCGCGTCCTCGAGCTCGAACAGCGTCCCGAAGCCGCTCCGGTAGCGTGCCTCCGTGGCGCGGGAAGACACCTCGAAGTTGTCGGCGGCGATCTGCGCGTCGGCGCTGCGGTCGGCAGTGCCCTGGAGGGCGATGAGTGCGCTCTCGACGTCGCGGATCGCATTGCGCAGCGTCGCCGCATAGGCGCTCGTCGCCTCGTCGTAGCGAGCGCGCGCGGCGACGACGTTGGCGCGGCGCGCGCCGGCATCGAACACCGGCAGGCTGACGCCCACCGGACCGATGCTCCAGGTCGTGCCGCTGAACGAGCCGAAACCCGATTCGAACCGGGCCGCGCCGACGCTGCCCGCGAGCGTGATGCGCGGCCACTGGTCGGCCTGGGCTGCGCCGATGTCGGCGCTCGCGGCGACGACGTCGCGGGCGCGCGCGAAGACGTCGGGACGCTGCGCCAGCGCGGCGGCGGGAACGGCAGGCACCGCGATCGCCGCCGGCTGCGGCAGGCGCGTCGCCGTCGCCGCGAGCTGCGCACGCAGGTCCGGCTCGGCGATGCCGGTGAGGGCGACCAGCGCCTTCACCGTCTGCTCGCATTGCTCGCCCTGCTGCCTGGCGAGGACGCTGCCCTGCGCTGCGCTGGCGCGCGTCAATGCGGCGTTGGAGCGCGACTCGAAGCCGCTCTGCATGCTGAGCTCGGTAAGCCGCGCTGTCTCTGCGCGCGATTCTGCGTCGAGGCGCACCTGCGCGAGCAGCGACTCGCACGCGCGCAGCGCGAGGTACTGGCTCGCCGTCTCGGCGGCGACGACGACGCGCGCGTCGTGCCACGACGCGCCGGCCCCCTCGACGCGCGCCTCGGCGGCGTCGCGCGCGGCGCGGTTGCGGCCGAAGACGTCGATCTCCCAGCTCGCCTGCAGGCCGATGCCCTCGCTGGTGCCGGCCGGCAGGGTGACGTCCTGGCGACCGCGAACGGCGTTCGCCGTGGCGTCGAGGGACGGCAGCAGCGCGGCGCCGGCGGCGGCGCGGCGCGCGCGCGCGTCTTCGATCCGCGCCGCGGCGCTGGCGATCGTCGGGCTCGCGAGTTGAGCGGCGTCGACGAGGCGGGCGAGCAGCGGATCGTCGAACTGCGTCCACCAGCGGCGCAGCTCGGCGACGTCGCCGTCGTGCGGCAGCGGCGCTTGCCATGAGGAAGCGACGATCGGCTCGACCGGCGCGCCACCGCCGGTGGCACAGCCGGCCAGGCCGAGGGCGATCGAGGTCGCCGCGAGCAGGTCGCGTTTCATGGCCGCGGAAGTCTACGGGGTCGCGCGCCGCCCTCTGCGCGGCGGGGCGAGCCTGCCGCACTCAGCAGCGCCCGCGGCGGGTCGGACGCAAAAACGCAGCTCGTCAGGGGCGCCGGCGCGGATGGGCGAGGAAGAAGCGCAGCATCGCGCGCGATGCGTCCGGGCCTTGCGGGTCGGTGTACGAGCCGGCGGGCGCGCCGCCCGACCAGGCGTGCGGCGCGCCCTCGATCAGCCACTGCTCGGCCAGCGTCGGCGCATCGGCGCTGGCGCCGGCCTTGCGCCAGACGGTGCGGCGAACGCGGCGCTTGGCGCCGACGTCGGCCCCGGCGATCTTTTCGGCGACTGCCTCCACGCCGGCGAGCCCGGCAGCAATGACCGCGTCGCCGTTGCTGGCGCTGACGGTCGGGTCCGCGTCGCCGTGGAAGACGATGATCGGGGCCGGCACCCGGCGCGGCGACGCATCGGCGGTCGCCTCGCGCTCGCGGTTCGGCCAGCTCGTCGCCCCCGCGCTCGGCCACGGTGGCGCCGCCGTCGGCCCGTTCTTCATCACCGAGAAGGCGGAGGGGACGTCGTGGGCAGCGCCCGGCGCGACGCCGGAATGGACGCCGGCGGCGGCGAACAGGTCGGGATACTCGTGGGCGAGGACCGCCGCCATCGCGCCGCCCGCCGAGAGGCCGGCGACGTAGACGCGGTCGGGGTCGATCGGATGCGTCTGCAGGACGTGGCGGACCATGCCGGCAAGGAGCGCGGGCTCGCCGGCGCCGCGCCGCTGGTCGGCGGGCGAGAACCAGTTCCAGCACTTGTGCGAGTTGGAGCGGGCCGCCTGCGCCGGATAGAGGACGAAGAAGCCGTCGCCCTGGGCGAGCTCGTTCATCCGCGTTCCGGCAGCGAAGTCGTCGGGGTCCTGGGTGCAGCCGTGCAGCATCACCACGAGAGGCAGGGACTCGCCTTCGAACCCGGCGGGGGCGAACAGCTTGAACGCGCGCGTTCCGGTCGCGCCGGTGAAGCTGCTGTCGACGAAGCGGCCGGGGGTCGAGACCCGCTCGGCGACCGCCGCCTCGGCGTCGTCGGCGCGGTGCGGCGCGGCGTCGCACTCGCGCACGAGGCCGTCGAGAACGAGCGGCGAATCGACCACCGCAGCCGCCGCCTGAGCCGGCCACGACGAAGGGGTGTGAGCGCGTGCTTGCGAGCTGGACGACAGCGCGCGTTGGATGGCAAGGGTCGCCTCGGCCAGCTTGCCTTGGCTGGTCAAGCGGCCGGCGGCCATGATCTTTCTCAGGAACGGATTCTTCAACGGGGCCTTTCGAGACTTTTGCTGCAGTGCAACAAAGCTAGGTTACACCTTTGCGGGCGACTCCGCTGGGGCGCCGCCATTGCGATCGCGAATCGGGCTATTTCGGGCGAGGCGAACGGCGTGCCGCGAGCGCCTCGTCGAGCGCGCCGGCGCGCAGCGCTGCGGTGACCCGGGCGACATCGCGCGCGACGTTGCGCGTCTCCTCCTGCACCGCTGCGTCGCGGTCGAGGGCCTCGTGGCTGGTCGCGTACGGCTCGTAGTAGCCGATGAAGCGGTCGAGCCGGGCCTGCGCGCCGGCGTCGACCAGGCCCATCCAGTCGAGCCAGTCGGAGAGGGCGCGGCGCGATCCCTCGATGCCGGCGACGTCGCCGTGCACGACCAGGCCGTAGACGCGATGCGCGAGGTGCTTCGGATAGTCCCAGCCCTTCAGCTCGAGCGCCTTCGCCTCCTCGGGCTTCTTGCCGTGGGTCGAGGTCGGATCGGGGTTGCCGCCGTCGGCGCAGACGAGCCTGTCGATCATCAGCTTGAGCGCGCTCGAGGTGCTGTACCAGTGGGTCGGGGTGACGATGACGATCGCGTGCGCCGCCACCCAGCGCTCGTAGATCTCGTTCATCCAGTCGTGGACCTGGTTCAGCGAGTGGTTCGGATAGCAGCTGCACGGCCAGTGGCAGAGCGGCATCGCGGTCGACACGCACGCCTTGCAGGGATGGATCTTGCGGCCGTACTCGGAGGTGAGCAGGCTGAGGTCGAGGAAATCGACCTCGAGCGCCGCCGTGGCGAGCTCGTCCTTGACCAGGCTGGCGAGGCGAAAGGTCTTCGAGATCTCGCCCGGGCAGGTGCCGTCGTTGCGCGGCGAGCCGCAGATCACGAGCGCGCGCGTTCGCGTCGCCGGATCGGCCCACGTCGCCTGCGCCCGGTCGATGCGGGCGCGCGCATCGATCCAGTCGACCGACAGGTCGTAGTCGGGATCGGCGTAGCCCGGCCCGGCCTTCTTCGTGATCGGCGCCTTCCTGCCCTGCGAGTAGCCGCGCCACGCGATCTCCTCGATGCGAACGAGCGCTTCGTCTTCGCTGCGGTAGGCGGGGTCGACGAACTGGCCGCGAAAGCGGCGCCCGAATTCGTCGCGGCTCAAGGAGTCGGGCGCCTGGCCCTTGCGTACGTCGGTCATCGGCGGGTCCTTTCGACGTCGCCTAGTATTCCCAAGTCTCACCGAGGGCACGCAAGACCATGAAAGCCACCTGGAACGGCGCCACGATCGCCGAGAGCGACGACACGGTCGTCGTCGAAGGCAACCACTACTTTCCCGAAGCGAGCCTGAAGCGCGAGTACGTCACCTTCAGCAACCACCGCTCGAGCTGCCCGTGGAAGGGCCAGGCGCATTACTACAGCCTGATGGTCGACGGCGAAATGAACGAGAACGCCGTCTGGTACTACCCGGAGCCGAGCGAGGCGGCCCGGGAGATCAAAGGCCGCGTCGCGTTCTGGAAGGGCGTCAAGGTCTCCTGACACGGGCGGGCGCGCGCGCGTCGCTTTGTGCAACAGTCCGCGAGGCGATTGGTGCCGCAGGGGGCGCGATGGATTTCGAAGCGTGGCTCGCGAGCCTCGGGCTTGAACGGCACCTCGACGCACTGCGCCGCGAAGATGACCTGGAGTCGGCCGCCGAGCTGACCGATCTCGACCTCGAGCGGCTCGGCCTGTCGCTCGGACATCGCCGTCGTTTCCTGAGTGCAGCCGCCCGCTTGCGCCACCGCGCCGCCGCTGCTGCCGCCGCCGAGCCCGTCGACGCCGCGGCACCGCCGCTCGAACGGCGGCCGGTGACGGTGGCGTTCGTCGACCTCGTCGACGCGACCGCGCTCGCCGCTCGGCTCGACCCCGAGGAGATGCAGGCGCTGCTCGACCGCTACCGCGGCGCCTGCGCCGCCGTCGTCGCCCGTTTCGAAGGCCACGTCGCCCAGTACCTGGGCGACGGCATCCTCGCCTACTTCGGCTACCCGAGCGCGCTCGAGCACGCTGCCGAGCGCGCCGTTCGCGCCGCTCTCGAGATCGTCCGCTCGGTCGGCGCGTTGCCGGGAATGGGAGCGACGCCGCTGCGCAGTCGCGTCGGTATCGCCTCCGGGATCGTCGCCGCGCCGGGCGGCGCGGCGACAGCCGAGCGCACCGTCGTCGGTGACGCTCCCAATCTCGCCGCGCGCCTCCAGGCGCTGGCCGAGCCGGACAGCGTCGTCGTCGGCGCAGCGACGCGCGCGCTGACCGGCGCGCTCTTCGCCTTCGCGCCGCTCGGGCCGCAGCGACTGAAGGGCTACGCCGAGCCGCAGGAAGCGTGGCGGGTGGTGCGCGAGCTCGCCGTCGAAAGCCGCTATGCCGGAACGCGCGCGGCGGCGCCGGGGCCGCTCATCGGCCGCCAGCGCGAGCTCGCTTACCTGCGCGATTCGTGGCAGCGGGCGCGAGCGGGTAATGGCCACCTCGTGCTGGTCGGCGGCGAGGCGGGGATCGGCAAGTCGCGTCTGCTCGAGGCGATGGTCGCCGCGGTCGAGCCCGAGCGCCTGCTCAGGTGCCAGTGCTCGCCCTACCACCGCAACAGCGCCTTGCACCCGTTCGCGCAGATGTTGCGCCAGACGTTCGGCCTCTCCGGCGACGACGACGCGGCGCAGCAGGCGAAGGGTATCGACGCGCTGCTGGCGCGTCTCGCCCGGACCGACAAGGCCGCTCGCGTCCTCGTCGCCGAGCTGCTCGAGCTGGCGTGCGACGAGACCCTCACGGCGATCGAGATGACGCCGGCGCAACGCATGAAGGAGACGATCGTCCTGGTCGAGGACTTCCTCGCCGCCGAGGCGGCCGGCACGGCGCTGCTGCTCCTGGTCGAGGACGCGCACTGGATCGATCCGACCAGCAGCACGGTGCTCGATCGCCTGCTTCGGCGCATCGCGAGCGTGCCGATCCTGGCGCTGGTCTCGCATCGGCCGGAATGGACGCCAGCCTGGCTACGCCACGCCGACGTCTCGGCGATCACCTGCAATCCGCTCGGCGCGGTCGAGAGCGAGGCGATGGTGCGCGCGATCGCCGCCGGCGTCGGGATCGACGACGCGAAGCTGCGCGAGATCGTCGCCCGCAGCGATGGCGTGCCGCTCTTCGTCGAGGAGCTGACCAAGACCGTCGTCGAGCTGCGCGCCGGCGCCGCCGCGAGCGTCCCGGCGACCCTTCGCGATTCGCTGACCGCGCGTCTCGACCGGCTCGGCGACGCCCGCGTCGTCGCCCAGGTCGCGTCGGTGCTCGGCCGCGAGTTCGAGCTGGCGACGCTGCGCGCGCTCGCGGGTCAGGCGCCAGCGACCCTCGACACCTCGCTGGCCCGGCTGCGCGACGCCGGGCTGGTGCTCGATGTCGTCGATTCGACCCCGCCCGCGTGCGCGTTCAACCACGCGCTGATCCAGGAGGCCGCCTACGAAAGCCTGTCGCTGGCGCGCCGCGCCGACCTGCACGGACGCGTCGCCGCCCTGCTCGCCGCGCGCGACTCCGCCGCCGTCGAGCTGATCGCGCACCACCACTCGCGCGCCGGCGCGGCCGCGGCGGCGAGCGCCTGCTGGCTGCAGGCGGCGGAGCGGGCGCGCTCGCGCTGCGCCTTCAGCGAGGCGGTCGCCCACCTGCAGGCGGCGCTCGCCGAGTCGGAGCGGGTCGGCGACCCCGACACCTCGGCGCAGCTGAAGCTCCAGTCGCAGCTGCAGCTCGGCGCGACGTTGCTCATGCAGCAGGGCCCGCACAGCGCCGCTGTCGCCGACGCTCTCGCCGCAGCCCGCGACCTGGCCGAAGCACGCGGGGCCGGACCCGAAGTCTTCCAGGCGACGTGGGGCCTCTACCTCCACGCCGCCGCCAACCTGCGCTTCGAAGTCGCCCGCGCCCATGGCAAGGAGCTGATCGCGATCAGCGAGCGCCTGGGCGACGACGACCTGCACATGGAGGCGATGCATCACCTCTGGGGGATGGCGTACTTCAGCGGCGACACGGCCGGCATGCTCCACCACACCAGCCAGGCGTTGCCGCGCTACGACCGGACGCGCCACCACCGCTTCGCGCACGTGTTCGGCGGCCACGACCTGGGCGTGTGCGCGCATTGCGTGCGCGGCCTCGCCTGTGCGCTGCGGGCGCAGGCCCGCGCCATCGGCCACGAGGTCCAAGGGGGTGTCGGGCTGGCCGAATCGCTCGAGCATCCGACCAGCCTCGCCTTCGCGCTCGGCAACGCGAGCGTCTCGAGCTGGATGGTGAGCGACTTCGACGCGACCGCCGCGTTTGCCGAGCGGTTGCTGGCAGTCGGCACACGCTACGACCTGGCTGCCCAGCGCGCCTTGGGCTTGTTCATGCTCGGCCTCTTGCGCACGCGCCTCGGCGAGCCCGCGCTCGGAGCGCGCGACGTCGAGGCGCACTACGATCTCACGCGCAGCCAGGGGTTCCTGAGCTTCTTCCCTCAGATCTCGCTCGCCGAGGCGCTGACGCGCGCCGGTCGGCGCAGCGAAGCGCTCGACCTCCTGAACGGCACCCTGGGCGCAGCGCCGAGCGCCGAGGGCGTCTTCGTCGCCGAGCTCTGGCGTCAGCGCGGCGAGCTGCTCGGCGCCGATGGCGCGACACGCGCGGCCGGCGAGATCGATCTGCGCACCGCGCTGCGAATCGCCACCAAGCAAGGCTCGACGCTGCATCGCCTGCGCGCGGTGCATTCGCTTGCGCAGCTTCTCGACGGGAGCGGCCGACGCGAGGCAGCGCGGACGCTGCTCGTCGAGCACGGCGGGCCGGACGACGGCGACGCGAGCGTCCCCGAACGGAGCGCGCTCGCTCAGCTCGGCTCGGCTATCGGCCCGCCTTGAAGTTGGTGAAGATGCGCGTCTGCACGCGCCGGATCGCCTGCGGCACGGCATCGGGCGGCGTCATTCGCGCCTGGTCGGCGGCCGAGAGGAAGATCGTCTTGTTCTCGGCGACGTCCTTCTTGACGAACTTGAGCGACGCCGCGTTCGGGTTGGCGTAGAAGACCTTGTTCGTCAGCGCCGCCGCGACATCGGGACGCAGGATGTAGTTGATGAAGAGGTGCGCGTTGCCGACGTTCTTGGCGTCCTTGGGAATCGCCATTGAATCGAAGAACAGGGTCGCGCCGCCCCTGGGGATCAGCGCCTCGATCGCCGCCGGCTGTTTCGGGTTGGCTTCGAGCGCGCGCGCCCGGGCGATGTTGATGTCGCCCGAGTAGCCCATCACCGCGCACAGCGAACCGCCGGCGAGGTCGTTGATGTAGCCCGACGACGAGAACCGCGTCACGTACGGCCGAACCGACCTCAGCATCTTGGCGGCGGCCTCGTAGTCGTCGGCGTTCGTGCTGTAGGGCGGCTTGCCGACGAAGAGCAGCGCGACCGGCAGCACCTCGGATGCCGAGTCGAGGAAGTTGACGCCGCAGCCCTTCAGCTTGCCCGCGTACTTCGGATCGAAGATCAGGCTCCAGGCGTTGTCGGGCATCGGCAGGTCGCCGAGCGCCGCCTTCACCTTCGGCACGTTGATGCCGACCGTGACGTAGCCCCACAGCCAGTCGACCAGGTACTGGTTGCCGGGGTCGACGGCGGCGAGCTGCTTGAGCAGCGTCGGGTCGAGGTTGCCCCAGTTGCTGAGCTTGGAGCGGTCGAGCTTCTGCAGCAGGCCGCCCTCGATCTGCGTCTTCGCGAAGTGCGCGCCCGGGACGACGATGTCGTAGCCGCTGTTGCCGGCGACGAGCTTGGCGAGCAGCACCTCGTTGCTGTCGTAGTTGTCGTAGTTGACCTTGATGCCGGTCTCTTTCTCGAAGTTCTTGATCGTGTCGTCGGCGATGTAGTCGGACCAGTTGTAGATGTTGAGGACCTTCGGGTCGGCGCCGTGCGCGAGCGGGCTCGCCGCGAGAACGATCGCGGCCGCCGCGCCGAGGCGCCTTGCCAGCAAGAGGAACGTGGCGGCGAGGTCGGTGCGAAGCAGGCCGGGGCGGTGTGTCATCGGGTCGGGTCCTGGTTGATGCGGCGACGGATGTGGGCGCGAATCGTACCCGCGCAAGCGGCCTCGAATCGCGAATCGCGGTATGGTTCCGGGCTCGATCCGGCGCGTGCCGCGGCCTTCTTCATGCTCGACGCCTCCAACGTTCCTCCTCGCGCTTCGGTTGGCGTCGTCGCCCTCGGCATCGTCCACAAGCGGCGCCTGCGCGAGGTCTACCGCTCGGCCGGCTGGCCGTGCCAGGACGGCATCGAGGTCGAGCTCCTCGCCGCCGGCCTCCTGGCGCGCGAGCGCGGCCCGCTCGGCCACGAGACGATCCGTCTCACCGATGCCGGCATCGCCATCCTCGCCGAGTCGCTGGCGAAGAACCGCTCGCGCCGCGACGCCCACGAGCTGCTGGTCGAGCGCGTCGCGCGCGAGATGACGCGCGCCGGCCGGCTCGCCTGGCGCGGCCTGGCGGTGCGCGCCAAGGTCGACGCCGGCTGGGCGATCGCGATGCCCGACGTCTTCTCGATCCGCCACACGACGGTCGAGGCCTACGCCGAGCCGATCGTCCACGAGGTCAAGGTGCAGCGCGCCGACCTGCTTGCCGACCTGCGCCGCGCGTGCAAGCGCCAGGCCTACCTCGACCTCGGCGGCGAGTGCTGGTACGTGATCAAGGAAGGCATCGCCCGCGCCGACGAGATCCCCGCCGAGTGCGGCGTCCTGGTCGCCGGCGCCCGCGGCCTGGAGGTGGCCCGGCCGGCGCCGAAGCGGCCGACCCGGATCGGCTTCGCGCTCTGGATGGCGCTGGCCCGGGCGACGCCGGTCGACGGCTGGCGCCTCGACGATGCGCAGATGCCGCTCGGCGCCGAGGCTGACGACACCGCATCGCCCGCGGCGCCGGCCTGACGCGTCGATGACCGCCGCGACCTCCGCGGGCGCGCGTGCCGACGGCGGCGACCGCGCACGCCAGGCGCTCTGGGCGGCGCTCGTCCTGATCCTCGTCTGGGGCGCCAACTTCAGCGTCCAGAAGGCGATCTTCCAGGCGTTGTCGCCGGGCGGCTTCCTGTTCGTTCGCTACCTGATCATGCCGGTCGCGGCGACGTTGCTGCTGTGCTTTCGGTTCGGCACGCGCTGGCCGCGCGTCTCGCGCAGCGACGCGTTCGCGCTGCTTCGCCTCGGCCTGGTCGGCCACCTGCTTCACGTCGGCCTGGTCACCTACGGCATCCACTGGTCGACGGCGTTCTCGAGCTCGCTCATCCTCGCCTGCGGGCCGGTCTTCACGCTCCTCATCCTGCACTGGCACGGCCACGAGGCGCTGACGCGCGGCTCGGTCGCCGGCGTCGCCGTCGCCTGCGTCGGCGTCGTCGTCTTCCTCTCCGACAAGCTGTTCGGCGGCCACTGGCAGGCGAGCGCCGGCGACCTCGTCCTCCTCGTCGCGGCGTCGTTCTTCTCGTACTACACGGTCGCCGCCAAGCCGTTCATCGAGCGCCTCGGCGGCGTCACGGTGATGACCTACGCGGTGCTGTTCGGCAGCCTGCCGGTGGTCGCGCTCAGCCTGCCCGCAGGCCTCGCCGTGTCGTGGAGCGACGTGTCGGTCGCGGTCTGGGCCGGCACCTTCTATTCGGTCATCATCTCGGCGTTCCTCGGCTGGCTGGTCTGGGGCTGGGTCAACGCGGTGCGCGGCGTCGGCCCGACGGCGCCGCTGATGTACCTGATGCCGCCGGTCGCCGGCCTGGTCGCCTGGGGGCTCACCGGCGAGCGCTACTCTGCGGCCAAGATCGCCGGCGCGGCGATCACCCTCGCCGGCGTCGCGCTGGCGCAGTTCACCTCGTCGCCGCGCGACCCGGTGCGCGAGGCGCCGGCGCCGGTCGACTGATTGCGCCATGATGGCGGTCTCTTGGGAGAAGCGATGAACCCGATCCGCACCGTCCGGCCGACTGCCGCGGTCACCGTCCTCGCCACGCTCGCCGCTGGGCTGGCGCTGGTGGCCTGCGACAAGCCGGCGCCGAGCGCGTCGAAGCCTGCGACCGCGACGCCTGCCGCTGCGCCGGCGACAACCGCCAAGGCTCCCAAAGAGCAGGCCGAGGCCGGCATCGCCTGGCGCCAGGCCGCCAACGACGCCGAAGTCGACGCCGCGTTCGCGAGCGCGCGCAGCGAGAACAAGCCGGTGTTTGTCTACTGGGGCGCGAAGTGGTGCCCGCCGTGCAACCAGGTCAAGGCCACCCTCTTCAACCGCCAGGACTTCATCGAGCGCTCGCGCGCCTTCGTCCCGGTCTACGTCGATGGCGACAGCCCGGGTGCGCAGAAGATCGGCGCGCGCTTCAAGGTCAGCGGCTATCCGACGATGGTGCTGTTCACGCCGCAGGGCCAGGAGGTGACGCGCCTGCCCGGCGAAGTCGAGCCGGTTCGCTACACGCAGGTCCTCACCCTCGGCATGAACGCGGCGCGGCCGGTCAGCGCGGTGCTCGCCGACGCGCTCGCCAAGCCGGCGACGCTGAGCGCCAACGACTGGCGCCTGCTCGCCTTCTATTCGTGGGACACCGACCACCAGCAGGTGATCGCCAAGGATCGCCTGCCGGCGACGCTGCTCGCGCTCGCCGACGCCGGCCCGAAGGACGCGCCCGACGTCGCGATGCGGCTGCGCCTGAAGGCGCTCGTCACCGCCGATGCCAGCAAGCCGATCCGGGTCGACGCGGCGACCCGCGCCGCGGTCATCGCCCTGCTCGGCGACGAAGCGCGCACGCGCGAGCAGACCGACATGGTCACCAACTACGCCGCCCAGATCGTGCGGGCGATGAGCGCGAAGGGCTCGGCCGAGCGCGCGGCGCTCGTCGCCGCCTTCGACGTCGCCCTGAAGCGGCTCGAGGCCGACGCCGCCCTCTCGCGCGCCGATCGCATGCAGGCGCTGTTCGCGCAGGTCGACCTGGCGCGCATCGACGTCGTCGACGTCGAAGCCGGCAAGCCGGGCGCGAAGCCGGCGCCGCCGGTCGTCCTGCCGGCCGCGCTGCTCGCCGACGTGCGCGCGCAGACGGCGCGTGCCGACCGCGAGATCACCGACGGCTACGAGCGCCAGGCGGTGATCACCGCCGGCCGCCACGTGCTCGAGCACGCCGGCCTCGACGCCGAGTCGGACGCGCTGCTCAAGGCCAATCTGGCCAAGAGCCACTCGCCGTACTACCTGATGTCGGGGCTGGCGAGCAACGCGAAGAAGCGCGGCGACAAGGCCGAGGCGTTGCGCTGGTATCGCGAGGCCTACGAGAAGAGCGAAGGGCCGGCGACGCGCCTGCAGTGGGGCGCGAGCTACGTCGCCGCGCTGGTCGACCTCGCCCCCGCCGACGAGGCGACGATCGAGGCCGCGACCGCGCAGCTGTGGAGCGAGGCCGCGGCGCAGCCCGACGCGTTCTACGAGCGCAGCGCTCGCTCGCTCCAGAAAGTCGGCAACAAGTTGCAGGCGTGGAACAAGGCCGGCGCGCATCGCGCCGCGATGGCCCGGCTGCAAGGCAAGCTCGACACGCTGTGCGCCGCGCCGACGCACAGCGCGAGCGAGCGCTCGACCTGCCAGGCACTGCTCAAGGCGCCGGCCAAGCCGACCGCCTGAGCGGCGCGCGGCGGCCGGCCCGTACTGGCATCGCCTGGACGCCGAGTTGACCGCGCTGCTCTCGGTCGAGCACCTGACGGTCCGATTCGGCGCGAGCACCGTCGTCGACGACGTGTCGCTGACGATCGACGCCGGCGAGAAGTTCGCCCTCGTCGGCGAGTCGGGATCGGGCAAGTCGATCACGGCGCTGTCGGTGCTCGGCCTCGTCGACGGCGCGAGCACGTCGGGGCGGATCGTCTTCGACGGCAACGACCTGCGCGGCTTCAGCGAGCCGCGCATGCGCGCCATCCGCGGCGGCGAGATCGCGATGATCTTCCAGGAGCCGATGACGGCGCTCAATCCGCTCCATACGATCGGCGCGCAGATCGTCGAGGTCTTGAGGCTGCACGAGAAGCTCGGCCGCGGCGAGGCGCGCGATCGTGCGATCGCCCTGCTCGATCGCACCGGCATCCCCGAGCCGGCGCGCCGCGTCGACGCCTGGCCGCACCAGCTCTCGGGCGGCCAGCGCCAGCGCGCGATGATCGCGATGGCGCTCGCCTGCAAGCCGCGCCTGCTCATCGCCGACGAGCCGACGACCGCGCTCGACGTGACGATCCAGGCGCAGATCCTCGCCCTGCTCGACGAGCTGCAGGCGGAGCTGGGGATGGCGCTCCTCTTTATCACCCACGACCTCAACCTGGTGCGCCGCTTCACGCACCGCGTCGGCGTCATGGAGCGCGGCAAGCTGGTCGAGACCGGGCGGACCGCGGCCGTGTTCGCTTCGCCGCAGCACCGCTACACGCAGGCACTGCTCGCCAGCCGGCCGAAGCGAGCCGTACCAGCCGTCGACGTCGACGCGCCGGTGCTTGTCGAGGCGCGCGAGATCCGCGTCAGCTTCGAGGTCTCGCACGGCGGTTTCCGGCGCCGCCGGTTCGACGCGGTGCGGCGGGCGACGCTCAGCCTGCGCCGCGGCGAGACGCTCGGCATCGTTGGCGAATCGGGATCGGGCAAGACCACGCTCGGCCTGGCGTTGCTCGCGCTGCAGCCGATCGCCGCCGGCGCGGTGACGCTCGACGGCACGCGCATCGACGGCGCCGACCGCGACACGCTGCGCGCGATGCGGCGCCGCATCCAGGTCGTCTTCCAGGATCCTTTCGGCTCGCTCAGCCCGCGCATGACGATCGGCCGCATCGTCGGCGAGGGCCTGGCGCTGCATCGCCCCGAGCTCGGCCGTGCCGAGCGCGATGCGCTGGTCGTGCAGATGCTCGCGGAAGTTGGCCTCGGCGCCGGCTCGGGCCTCGCCGGCGTGCTCGACCGTTATCCGCACGAATTCTCGGGCGGCCAGCGCCAGCGCATCGCGATCGCGCGCGCGGTCATCCTGCGCCCCGAGGTGCTCGTCCTCGACGAGCCGACGTCGGCCCTCGACGTCTCGGTGCAGCGCCAGATGCTCGCGCTGCTCGGCGAGCTGCAGCGGCGCTACGGCATGAGCTACGTGTTCATCAGCCACGACCTCGCCGTCGTCCGGGCGATGTCGCATCGCGTGCTGGTGATGAAGGACGGCGACATCGTCGAGTCGGGCGACGCCGAGGCGCTGTTCGCGGCGCCGCGCGAGCCCTACACGCGCGAGTTGCTCGCCGCCGCGCACCTGGCGTAGGGCCTCTGCCGGCGGCGGCTGCAGGGGCGTCCTCCGGCGTCGGGGCCTCTCCGGCATCGCGGCCGGCGCCGCGATCTCAGCGCGCGGCAGTCCGGCGCGCGCCGATCCGCACCTCGTAGCGGACGTCCTTGGCGGCGTCGCTGAAGCGCAGGGTCGTGCCGTCCCAATCGTAGGCGGCGCTGAACTCGTCGATCTGCATCTGCCCGTGCATCGTCTCGACGTCGAGCTGCGCCGCCTTGAGCGCGAGGCGATAGACGATGTCGGCGACGCGGACGCTGATCCGCGCCGGCGTCACCTCGACCTCGGCGGCACCGCAGGTCGGCGCGGCCTGCGGCCGGGTCGCGACGCACAGCTCGGCGTCGTAGCGGCCGGGCGCGGCGGGCGTCGCGCCGGCGCCGGCCGCCAGCAGCGCCATCAGGGCAGCGCTGCGCCGCATCGCGTGCCTACTTGAGGAGGCCCTCGGCCTTCATCGCCTCCTGCACCGCGGGACGCGCCGCGACCCGGGCCATGAAAGCGCCGAGATTCTTGAAGCCGGAGATGTCGATGCCGACGTGCCTGGCCCAGTTGGTGACGGTGAAGAGGTAGGCGTCGGCGACGCTGAACGCATCGCCGAGCAGGAAGCTCTTGCCCTCGAGCTGCGCGTCGACCCAGCGGTAGCGGTCGACCAGCTTCGCCCTGGCCATCGTCTTGTATTCCTCGGGCACGGCCGGGTTGAAGAGCGGGCTGTAGGTCTTGTGGATCTCGCTGGTCGTGAAGTTGAGCCACTCCTGCAGGCGGGCGCGGGCGAACGTTCCGTTCGCGGGCGCGAGCTTCTTGTCCGGCACCTGGTCGGCGAGGTACTGGACGATCGCCGGCCCTTCGGTGAGGCGCTCGCCGTTGTCGAGCTCGAGCACGGGCACGTAGCCTTTCGGGTTGATCGTGTAGAAATCGGTGCCGTCCTGCAGCTTGTGGGTCTTCGTGCTGGCGAGGACGGGGTCGAACTTGAGGCCCGCCTCGCGCAGGACGATGTGCGGCGAGAGCGAGCAGGCGCCGGGGCTGTAATAGAGCTTCATGGGCTGTGCAGTCGTGGAATGAGGAGCGACTATTACACCCCGCCTGCGGCGCCGCCGCTGTTCGACGCGTTTGAAGGCAGCGTTGCAAGAAGGCGCCGTTGACCTTGCCGCGGTCGTCGCTACATTGATGGCATGAACACCACCACCGCAACCACCTTCGCTTCGCGCACCGTCGAGCGCGTCGTCCGCGGCCAGGCCGCTTCCGACGGGGACGGCGTCAAGCTGACGCGGGTCCTGACCCAGCCGCTGCAGAAGCGCCTCGACCCATTCTTGATGCTCGATGCCTTCGGCAGCGATTCCGCGAGCGACTACGTCGGCGGTTTCCCCGACCATCCGCACCGCGGCTTCGAGACCGTCACGATCATGCTCGAGGGGCGCATGCGCCACCGCGACAGCGTCGGCAACGTCGGCCTGCTCGAGCCGGGCAGCGTCCAGTGGATGACCGCCGGGCGCGGCATCATCCATTCGGAGATGCCGGAGCAGGAGGAAGGCCGCATGGCGGGCTTCCAGCTCTGGGTCAACCTCGCCGCCGCCGACAAGATGACCGCGCCCGCCTACCGCGACATCGCGCCGGACGCGGTGCCGCAGTACACCGACGCCGCCGGCGTGCGCGTTCGCGTCATCGCGGGCGCGAGCCACGGCACGGCGGGCGCGGTGGCACGGCCGAAGACGGAGCCGGTCGTCCTCGACCTGACGCTGCCGCCGGGCAGCACCTTCGACGCCGAGCTGCCGGCGGGGCACAACGCGTTCGCGTATGTCTTCGCCAGGACGCCGGTGCTGATCGGTGGCGCCGGGGCGGCAGCGGTCGAGCCGGACAGGATGGCGATCCTCGCCAACGACGCCGGCAGCGACGGCGTGCGCTTCTCGGTCGCGGCCGAAGCGGCCGAGCCGGCGCGGGTGCTCCTCGTCGCCGGCCAACCGCTCGGCGAGCCGATCGCGCAGTACGGGCCGTTCGTGATGAACACGACCGCGGAGCTGCAGCGCGCGGTGCAGGACTTCCAGCGCGGCGCGCTCACGGGCGCGCTCACGACTTGAGGGGCCGCGCCGCCGCGAGGCGGCACGGTGCGGTGGTAACGTGCGCGCTCGTCGCATCCTTCCAGCGCCCATGCCCCGCACCGTTCTCGAAGAGGCCCGCTTGCATCCGGCGATCCGGGACACCGTCGCCAACTTCAACGCCGACATCGTCCACAACGTCGCCGCGGCGGCGTCGTCGAACCCGGTCCTCGTCGTCGGCATGGCCGGCAACCCGCACGTGCGGCGGGCGAGGAAGCTCCTCGACGCTGCCGGCATCGCCTACCACTACCTCGAGTTCGGCAGCTACTTCGGCGAATGGCGCCGCCGCGGCGCGCTCAAGATGTGGACGGGCTGGCCGACGTTTCCGATGGTGTTCGTCAAGGGCACGCTGATCGGTGGCGCGAGCGACCTCGAGCGCCTCGTGACCGGCGGTGAACTGAAGCGCATCCTGGGCGAATGAGCGCGCCGGCCGACGCGGCTCGCGCGGCGCGCCGGTGCCGATCGGGCGCGGGGCGTCTGCACGCCGCGGCGCCGATCCTGATGGTCGTCGCGCTGGCGTTGAGCGCGACAAGCACCGGCGCCGCCGGTCCGCCCGCACCCGCAGCGCCGGCCGCGTCGTCGCCGCTTGGCGACTGCCACGTCGCCGGCATCCGCAACGGTGTTCTCTGCGGCACGCTGCTGCGCCCGCTCGACCCGGCGCGTCCGCAAGGTGCCAGCATCCCGATCCGCTACGTCGTCGTGCCGGCGATGGCGCGGCGCAAGTTTCCCGATCCGGTGTTCCTCCTCGCCGGCGGGCCGGGCCAGAGCGCGATCGCCGTCGCCGCCTCGACGATGGCTCTCTTCAGCCGCCTCAACAATCGGCGCGACATCGTTTTCGTCGACCAGCGCGGCACCGGCGCCTCGGCGCCGCTCGTGTGCCCGGACGCCGAGCACGAGTCGCTCGCCGAGCAGGCCGATCCCGACCGCCCATACCGCCTCGCCGTCGAATGCAAGGCGCAACTGCTGAAGCTCCCGTACGTCAAGAGCGAGAGCGACCTCGGGCTGTTCACGACCTCGATCGCGGTCCAGGACCTCGACGCCGTGCGGCGCGAGCTCGGCGCCGAGCGCATCGACCTGGTCGGCGCCTCGTACGGAACGCGGGTGGCGCTCGAGTACCAGCGCCAGTTCCCGAAAGCAGTGCGGCGCAGCGTGCTGGACGGCGTCGCGCCGCCCGACATGGCGCTGCCAGCGAGCTTTTCGTTCGACAACCAGGCCGCGCTCGATGCGCTCGTCGTCGCCTGCGCCGCCGAGCCGGCGTGCGCGCGTGAGCATCCCGATCTGTATCGGCGCTTCGCGGCGCTGCTGCAATCGCTGCCGCGCGCGGTCAAGGCGGCGCATCCGCTGAGCGGGCGCGCTGAGGAGTTCGTTCTGACGCGCGACATGCTGCTCGGTGCGGTGCGTAACGCGCTCTATGTGCCGGCGCTGGCCGCGGCGCTGCCCGAGGCCATCGACACCGCGTCGCGCGGCGAGTTCGCCGGCCTGATCGGCTTGAACTCGACCTTCACGTCGCGCAAGGCGACGCGGCTGGCGACCGGCATGCATCTGTCCGTCGTCTGCGCCGAGGACGTTCCCCGGCTCCCCTTCAACGGCGACCGGCCGGGCGCCTCTTTCGGGGTCGAGTTCGCGCGCTTCTACGAGCGGCTGTGCTCGGCGTGGCCGCGCGGCGACGTGCCGGCGGCGTTCTATGGACTGGTCACGGCGCCGGCGCCGGTGCTTGCGCTGAGCGGCGGCATCGATCCGGCGACGCCGCCGCGCCACGGCGAGCGCGTCGTCCGCGCGCTCGGACCGATGGCGCGCCACGTCGTCGTCGCCAACGCCGGCCACGGCGTGCTCGGCATCGGCTGCGTGCGCGACGTCGTGTTCCGCTTCATCGATGCGAGCGAGGATCGCGACGCGCTCGCCGTCGACGCCGCCTGCGCGGCCGCCGTGCCGCGTCCGCCCGCGTTCCGGCCGATCACGGCCGAGGGCGACGTCGGCTCGAAGCTGGCGCGATGATCGAAGTCCGCGGCCTCGCCAAGTCGTTCGCCGCGCCGGCGCCGAAGCGGGACGGCGGCTGGCGCGCGTGGGCCCGCTCGCGGGGCAAGCCGGCCGTGGCTGCGCTGACGGCGGCGTCGGCTGCGCCACGCATCCACGCCGTCCGCGACGTCAGCTTCGACGCGCCGAACGGCCGCATCACGGGCCTGCTCGGCCCGAACGGCGCCGGCAAGACGACGACGCTGCGCATGCTCGCCGCGCTCATCACCCCCGAGGCCGGGACGATGCGCGTCGACGACATCGACGTCGTCGCGCGGCCGCGCGAGGTGCTGGCGCGGATGGGCGTTCTCTCCGACTCGCGCGGCCTCTATCCGCGCCTGACGGCGCGCGAGAACATCGTCTACTACGGCGCGCTGCACGGCATGGAACGCGAGGCGGCCGACGCGCGCGCGCAGGACCTCGCCCGCATGTTCGACATGACCGCGCTGCTCGACCGGCGTGCCGCCGGCTTCAGCCAGGGCGAGCGGATGAAGACGGCGCTCGTTCGCGCTCTCGTCCACGACCCCGCCAACATCGTCCTCGACGAGCCGACCAACGGCCTCGACGTCCTCGCGACGCGCGCTTTGCGCGAGAGCCTGCGCTGGCTGCGCTCGCCCGAAGGCGGCGCCAAGTGCATCGTCTTCTCGACCCACATCATGCAGGAGGTCGAGCGCCTGTGCGACCGCGTCGTCGTCGTCGCGCACGGCCGCACGGTCGCCACGGGCACGGTATCCGAGTTGCTCGCCGAGACCGACGAACGCGACTTCGAGGAGGCCTTCGTCAAGCTCGCGTTCGTCCCCGAGCGCGCCGCCGCAGGGGCTGCGACGTGAAGCGATCGCTCGCCGCGGTCTGGGTCGTCCTGCGCAAGGAGCTGAGCGATGCCCTGCGCGATCGACGCACGCTCGCCACCGTGCTGGTTTCGTCGGTGCTGATGGGACCGCTCGTCCTGCTCGCGATCTCCGGCCTCGTCGCGTCGCTCGAATCGCGCGCCGAGCAGCGCGAGGTCTACATCGCCGGCGTCGCCAACGCGCCGACCTTGCGCAACTTCCTCGAGCGCCAGACCTACGTCGTCAAGGAAGCGCCGGCCGACTTCGAGGCGCGGCTGCGCCGCTCGACGTTCAGCGATCCGGTGGTCGTCGTGCCGGCCGATTTCGAGGCGGCGCTGGTGCGCGGCGACGTGCCGGTGGTCGAGATCGTCTCCGACAGCGCGAACCAGCGCTCGGAGGCGAGCACCGCTCGAATCGAGCGCCTGCTCGGCGGCTTCAGTCGCGAGCGCGCGTTGCTCGGCCTCGCGCTGCGCGGCGTCTCGGCGCAGCTCCTCGAGCCGATGCAGATCGAGGACCGCGACCTGGCCAGCACGCAGACGCGGGCGACGCGGATCACGGGGATGCTTCCCTACTTCGTGATGATGGCGGTGCTCTACGGCGCGCTCACCGCCGCGCTCGACACCACGGCCGGCGAGCGCGAGCGCGGCTCGCTCGAGCCGCTGCTGATGAACCCGACCGAGCGCTGGGCGCTGGTCGCCGGCAAGTGGGGCGCGGTCGCGTGCGTGAGCGTCCTGATCGCCATCCTCAGCTGCTTCAGCTTTCTTCCGGGCCAGTGGGTGCTGCGCAGCGACACGCTCGCGGCGATGTTCCAGTACGGGCCGCGCGAGGCGGCGCTGTTCATCGTCATCCTGCTGCCGCTCGCCGCCGCGCTCGCCGCAGTGCTGATGGCGGTGGCGATCCGCAGCCGGTCGTTCAAGGAAGCGCAGGCGAGCTCGACGATCGTCGTCCTGGCGGTTTCGCTGCTGCCGCTCGTCAACGTCTTCGACCTCGGCGGCGAGGCGCCGTGGCACCTGTGGGCACCGGCGCTGGCGCAGAACACGCTGATGACGCGCGTGCTGAAGGGCGAGGCGCTCGGTCTCGAGCAGGTGCTGATCCCGCTCGGGGTGTGCATCGCCCTGACGGCGATCGGGGTCTGGTACGTCGCGCGCGAGCTGCACCTCGCGGCGGTGAAATGAGCGCGCAAGGCGCGGCCCGAGCGCCGGGCGAGTGGCAGGCGCCGGTCTGGCGCTTCGCGCCGTTCGATTCGCTCACCGTGCGCGAGCTGCAGTCGATCTACATGGCGCGCCAGGCGGTCTTCGCGGTCGAGCAGCAATGCGCCTTCATGGACGCCGACGGTCTCGACGACCGGGCCTACCACCTGGCGGCCTGGTCGCCGGTGCAGCGCGAGCCGCTCGCCTATGCGCGCTTGCTCGAGCCGGGCGCGAAATACGCCGAGCCGTCGATCGGCCGCGTCCTCACGACAGCTGCCGGGCGCGGCCGCGGTCTGGGCCGCGAGACGATGGTGCGGGCCCTGGCGCACGCCGCCGAGACCTGGCCAGGAGCGCCGGTTCGGATCGCGGCGCAATCGCGGCTGGAGGCGTTCTACGCTTCGCTCGGCTTCGTCATCGCGAGCCCACGCTTCATCGAGGACGGCATCGACCACACGGAGATGGTCCGGCCAGCGGCGAGCACGGGCCTTTCGAGGTCACGGCACGGCGATCGAGCGCGCTAAAAAATACAATCGGCCCTCACGCGCAAAGGGCCGCATGCAGTTTCCTCGACATTTCGACGTCATCGTCGTCGGTGGCGGCCACGCCGGCACCGAGGCCGCGCTCGCCTCGGCGCGCATGGGCGCCTCGACGCTGCTGCTGACCCACTCGATCGAGACGCTGGGCCAGATGAGCTGCAATCCGTCGATCGGCGGCATCGGCAAGGGCCACCTCGTCAAGGAGATCGATGCGCTCGGCGGCGCCATGGCCGCTGCCGCTGACGAGGCCGGGATTCATTTCAGGATCCTGAACGGCTCGAAGGGGCCGGCGGTGCGGGCGACGCGGGCGCAGGCGGACCGAGCGCTTTACAAGGCGGCGATCCGCCGGCGCCTGGAGAACCAGCCGAACCTGTCGCTCTTTCAGGCAGCGTGCGATGACCTCGTCGTGCAAGGCGACCGTGTTTGCGGCGTTATCACGCAAGTGGGCGTTCGCTTCGATGCGACCTGCGTGGTGCTCACTGCCGGCACTTTCCTCGACGGCCGGATTCACATCGGGCTCGACAGCCACGCCGGTGGCCGCTCCGGCGAGGCGCCGGCGCGATTGCTCTCGGCTCGGCTGAAGGAACTGAAGCTGCCGCAAGGTCGGCTCAAGACCGGCACCCCGCCCCGGCTCGATGGTCGGACGATCGACTACGCCAGGCTCGTCGAGCAACCAGGCGACGGCGTCGGCCCGCAGTGCGAGACCGACGACCTACCCGTGTTCAGTTTCCTCGGCGATCCGCGTCAGCACCCGCGGCAGATCTCGTGCTGGATCACGCAGACCAATCCCAGGACGCACGACATCATCCGCGCCGGCTTCTCGCAAAGCCCGATGTTCACCGGGCTGATCGACGGCGTCGGTCCGCGCTATTGCCCGAGCATCGAGGACAAGGTCAACCGATTCGCCGGCAAGGACTCGCACCAGATCTTTCTCGAGCCCGAGGGACTCGGGACCCACGAGGTCTATCCGAACGGCATCTCGACGTCGCTGCCGTTTTCCGTGCAGATCGAGGCGGTGCGGTCGATCGCCGGCCTCGAATCGGCGCACATCGTCCGTGCGGGCTACGCCATCGAGTACGACTTCTTCGACCCCCGGGCGTTGCGACCGAGCTTCGAGACGCGCTCCATCGCCGGCCTGTTCTTCGCCGGCCAGATCAACGGCACCACCGGCTACGAGGAAGCGGCGGCGCAGGGGCTTCACGCAGGCATCAACGCGGCCCGCCAGACGCAGGGCGAATCGCCGTGGGTAGCGACGCGCGATCAGGCCTATCTGGGCGTGCTCATCGACGACCTGGTGTCCAAGGGCGTGACCGAACCCTACCGCATGTTCACGAGCCGGGCCGAGTACCGGCTCCAACTGCGCGAGGACAACGCCGACCTGCGCCTCACCGGGGCCGGGCGCCGGTTGGGCCTGGTCGACGAAGCGCGCTGGGCGGCCTTTTCGCGCAAATGCGAGCTGGTTTCACGTGAAACCACGCGATTGGGTGCGACGCGGGTGCCGGTGACTCGGGAATCGGGCGAGGCGTCGACGACGCGGTCGTTGCTCGACTTGCTGCGCCGTCCCGGGGCGTCTTACGACGTCGTGGTCGCTGCGACCGACGCGGTTTCACGTGAAACGTTGCGGGACGAGGCTGGCCGCCAGCTCGCCGACCAAGTCATCGATCAGATCGAGACGGCCACGCGCTACTCGGGCTACGTCGACAAACAGCAGGCGGACGTCGAACGCTCCGCAAAGAGCGAGTCGACGTCGATCCCGATCGATCTTGCCTTCGATGACATTCGCGCCTTGTCGTTCGAGGCCCGCCAGGCACTTACCGCGCAACGCCCCGCCACGATCGGGGCGGCAGCGCGGCTGCCGGGGATGACCCCTGCGGCGGTCTCGCTTCTGCTGGTGCATGTCAAGCGGCACCAGCGCGGGCGAAGCGCAGGCCGAACGCTGATTCCTGCCGGCACCGACGATTGATCGCAACGGCCCGAGCCTTGCCCGCCGACGACGCTGAGCTCGCGGATCTCGTGTCTCGCGGCGCGGACGAGCTGTCGCTGTCGCTGGCCCCCTCCGAGGTCGAGCGATTGATCGCCTATGTGCGGATGATCGGGCGTTGGAACGCGACCTATAACCTCACGGCCATCCGCGATTCGCGCGACGTGGTCATCCAGCACATCCTGGATTGCCTCGCCGCTGCCGCCGCACTCGGCCGGCGTCGGAGCAAAATTCGGGAGGAGAGTCTTCTCGATGTCGGCAGCGGCGCAGGATTGCCGGGAGTCGTCATCGCGGTCGCGCTTCCCGGCGCACACATCACGTGCGTTGACAGCGTCGGCAAGAAAGCCGCTTTCATCACCCAGGCCGCGGGCGCTCTCGGCTTGAAGAACGTGAAGGCGGTCCACGCCCGCGTCGAGAGCATCGCCGACCGTTTCGACGTGATCGCCAGTCGCGCGTTTGCCTCGCTGAGCCAGTTCGTCGCGGTGACGGACCACTTGTTGAGAGACTCGGGAACGTGGATGGCGATGAAGGGAAAGTCGCCAGACGACGAGATAGGCCAACTCGGCGACGCGCTCGCGTTTCACGTGGAGCCTCTGCAGGTGCCGAGCCTGCCGGCGGAGCGGTGCTTGGTGTGGATCGAACGGCGCTCAGAAGCGAGCGCACGCTCATGAGCAATGCCAGTCCCCAGGCCAATCGAACGATGAGAATCTTCTGTGTAGCGAATCAAAAGGGCGGCGTGGGCAAGACCACGACGACCGTCAACCTCGCGGCCGGCCTGGCCAAGCTCGGCCGGCGCACCCTGGTCGTCGACCTCGATCCCCAAGGCAACGCCACGATGGGCTCCGGCATCGACAAGCGCGCTCTCGACCTCAGCGTCTACGACGTCCTGCTCGAGAACGCGACCGTTGCCGAGGCGCGCCAGAAGAGCCCGAAAGGCGGCTACGACGTCGTCGGCGCGAACCGCGAGCTCGCCGGCGCCGAGATCGAGCTCGTCGCGCTCGAGCGGCGCGACAAGCGCTTGCGCGCCGCGCTTGCCTCCGCGGCCGCGGACTACGACTTCGTGCTCATCGACTGCCCGCCCAGCCTCAGCCTCCTGACGCTGAACGGGCTGTCTAGCGCGCACGGCGTCGTCGTGCCGATGCAGTGCGAGTACTTCGCCCTCGAGGGCCTCTCGGACCTGGTCAACACGATCAAGCAGGTGCACGCGAACCTCAACCCGGCGCTCGAGGTGATCGGCATCCTGCGCGTCATGTTCGACGCTCGCATCACGCTCCAGTCGCAGGTCAGCGACCAGCTCAAGGCGCACTTCGGCGACAAGGTCTTCGACACCGTGATTCCGCGCAACGTCCGTCTCGCCGAAGCGCCGAGCTACGGCATGCCGGGAGTCGTCTTCGATCCGGCCTCCAAGGGCGCGCTCGCCTTCCTCGACTTCGCGCGAGAGATGGCGGCGCGAGCCGACGCGCTGCGGGCCGAGCCGGTCGCTTGAGCACGATCGGAGCGACGATCGCCGCGCCCTTCGACGAGGCGCTGCTCGCCCGCGTCGAGGAGGCGGGCATCAACGCCAGCGCGCCGCGCGAGCAGCGCTGGGTGGACGGCTGGCTGCTCCGCCTCTCGCCCGGCAAGGCCAAGCGCGCGCGCTGCATCCAGGCCGTCGCGCCCGGCCGGCTCGACATCGACGCCAAGCTCGCGCTCTGCCTGCCCCTGTTCGCAGCGGCGGGGCTTCGCCCTTTCGTGCGCATCACGCCGTTCGCGCAGCCGGCCGGGCTCGATCGCCATCTCGCCGAACTCGGCATGGTCCGCGTCGACGACACCCGGGTAATGGTCCTGGCATCCCTCGACGCGTGCGCTGCTCCAGCGGCAGACGTCCCTGGCGCCGGTCCGATCGAAGCCGCCGACGCGGCGGCCTTCGCCGACTGGGTCGGCCGGGCGCGCGGCTCGTCGGCAGCCGAGCGAAGTGCGCACGCCGAGCGCATCGGCAAGCCGGCGGTGCCGCATCACGCCGTTCTCGCCAAGGACGAGCGAGGCGACGTGGTCGCCGCCGGGCTGGTCGTGGTCGAAGGCGAGGTCGCCGGGCTCTACGACGTGTTCACGGCCGAGGCGGCGCGCGGCCGCGGGCACGCCGAGCGCGTCTGCCGCCATCTGCTCGCCGCCGCGGTCGCGCGAGGCGCGACGGTCGGCTATCTGCAGGTCGACGCCGCCAACGAGCCTGCGCGCAGGATCTATCGCCGGATGGGGTTTGCCGACGGCTACCCGTACCACTACCGGACACCGGCCGACGGCGCCGCCTCAGCGGCGAGCGGCGCGAGCTAGACCAGCCCGGTCGCCTCGTCGAGGCCGAGATGGACGTTCATCGACTGCACCGCGGCGCCGCTGGCGCCCTTGCCGAGGTTGTCGAGCCGGCACATCAGGATCGCCTGCGTCTCGCTCGCGAACACGAACAGGTCGACGCGATTGGTGTCGTTGCACGCCTGGACGTCGAAGTAGCCGCCGTCGAGTGCCGACTCGTCGCCGAAGGGCATGACGCGGATGAAGCCTTCGCGGGCGTAGCGCTCGCTCAGCGCCGCGTGCAGCTGCGCGGCGCCGGTACCGCGTTTCAACGTCGCCAGATGCAGCGGCACCGCGACCGAAAGCCCTTTGAGGAAACTGCCAACGATCGGCATGAAGACCGGCGCCGTCTCGAGGCGGCTGTGCATCCTCATTTCGGGCAGGTGCTTGTGGCCGAGCTTGAGCCCGTACGGCCGCGGCGAGCCGAGGCGCGGGTCGCCACCGGTTTCGTACTGCTCGATCATCTTCTTGCCGCCGCCCGAGTAGCCGGTGATCGAGGTCGCACTGAGGAGCGCCGTCGACGACACCAGGCCGGCGTCGACGAGCGGCCGCACGAGCAGGATGAAGCCGGTCGAATGACAGCCGGGGTTGGAGATCCGCTTCGAGGCGCGGATTCGGGCGCGCTGGTCGGCGGCCAGCTCGGGCAGTCCGAACACCCAGTCGCTCGCCGTGCGATGCGCGGTGCTCGCGTCGATCAGGCACGTCGACGGGTTGGTGACGAGCGCGACGGCTTCGCGCGCGGCCGCGTCGGGCAGGCAGAGAAAGGCGACGTCGGCCGCGTTCAACAGCCGCGCCCGTTCGCCCGCATCCTTGCGCAGCTCGGGCGCTGCGCGCAGCACCTCGACGTCGCTGCGGCGAGCGAGGTACTCGTTGATGCGAAGGCCGGTCGTGCCTTCCTGACCGTCGACGAAGACGCGCGTCGCCATGATGGGTTTCCGCTGGGGGATCGACAGCATAAAGCACCGCGGCCGTTCCCGCCCGCCGCGCGACTGCTCGCACAATGGCGGTTCATGGCGACGAAGAAACCGAAGGGGCTCGGTATGGGGCTGGAAGCGCTCCTCGGCCCTCGCGTCGTCGACGTCGCCGTGGCGCCGGCCGAAGCCGACGGCGAGCCGCGCAGCCTCGCGCTCGTGCAGATCCAGCCGGGCCGCTTTCAGCCGCGCACGCGCATGGACGAGGGCGCGCTCTACGAGCTGGCCGAGAGCATCAAGGCGCAGGGAGTGATGCAGCCGGTCCTGGTGCGGCCGCTCGCGCAGGCGGGCCCGGACGGTGCCCGCCGCTTCGAAATCATCGCCGGCGAGCGGCGTTACCGGGCGGCGCGCCTCGCCGGCCTCGACGCGGTCCCGGTGCTCGTGCGCGACGTCGACGACGAAGCGGCGGCAGCGATGGCGCTCATCGAGAACATCCAGCGTGAGGACCTGAACCCGCTCGAGGAGGCGCGCGGCCTTCGGCGCCTCACCGAGGAGTTCGGCATGACGCACGAGGCGGCGGCGCGCGCCGTCGGCCGCTCGCGCAGCGCGACCACCAACCTGCTGCGCCTCCTCAACCTGAGCGAGCCGGTCCAGCAGATGCTGCTCGTCGGCGATCTGGAGATGGGCCACGCGCGCGCCCTGCTCGCGCTCGACGGGGCGCGCCAGATCATCGAGGCCAACGAGATCGTGGCCCGGAAGCTGAGCGTTCGAGACGCCGAGCGACGTGTCGGCCGGCTTTCCACTCCCTCATCCGCGGGGGAGGCCCGGGCGCGCGCGAAAAGTCAGAAAGGGCGCGATATCGCCCGCATCGAACAACAACTGTCAGACGCGCTGTCGGCCCCCGTCGAGGTGCGCGTGAAGAAGCGCACGAGCAAGGGCGAGGCGGGCGAGATCGCGATCGGCTTCGCCTCGCTCGACGAGCTCAACGGCTTGCTCGCCCGCCTCGGCCACGCATCGGAGTAGCCTATGCGCCACGCCGCCCGAGCAACTTCGCACGTGCAGTCATCTAACTTTGCGATGAGCGCGTCAACTCGAAACCAATTCGGCACGTTGCTTGCTAATCTTGACGCGTCTGCAACGAGCAGCGCCGTGAATGCCTTGCATCTCGGCGCTTTGCCTGGAGCACGATGACCGAAGCTTGACCGACAGCAGCTGATTGCCAAGGAAAGCTCTGATGGCGCCCCGCCGGGCTCCATCAGAACTTCCCCGGACGACGAAGGCCACAAGCCTTTGGCGCCTCCTCGCCGCACAGGAGATCAGCATGGATGTCATCAGCAACTTTGCAGCGCGCTTCGAGCGCAGTCGCGAAGAAGAGCTGTCGATCGAAGACTACCTCGCGGAGTGCAAGCGCAATCCGCTGGCCTACGCCACCGCCGCCGAGCGCATGCTCAAGGCGATCGGCGAGCCCCTGATGGTCGACACGCGCAACGACACCCGGATGTCGCGCCTGTTCGCCAACAAGGTCATCAAGATCTACCCCGCCTTCGCCGAGTTCTACGGCATGGAGGACGCGATCGAGCAGGTCGTGAGCTACTTCCGCCACGCCGCCCAGGGCCTGGAGGAGAAGAAGCAGATCCTCTACCTGCTCGGCCCGGTCGGCGGCGGCAAGAGCTCGATCGCCGAGCGGCTGAAGCAGCTCATGGAGCACGTCCCGTTCTATGCGATCAAGGGATCGCCCGTGAACGAGTCGCCGCTCGGCCTGTTCGACCCGCTCGAGGACGGCCCGCTGCTCGAGAAGGAGTACGGCATCCCGGCGCGCTACCTGAACCGGATCCTCTCCCCGTGGGCGGTCAAGCGCCTCGACGAGTACGGCGGCGACATCAGGAAGTTCAAGATCGTCAAGCGCCACCCGAGCGTGCTCAAGCAGGTCGGCGTCTCCAAGACGGAGCCGGGCGACGAGAACAACCAGGACATCTCGGCGCTGGTCGGCAAGGTCGACATCAGAAAGCTCGAGACCTTCGCCCAGGACGACCCTGACGCGTACAGCTTCTCGGGGGGCCTGTGCCTGGCCAACCAGGGCCTGCTCGAGTTCGTCGAGATGTTCAAGGCGCCGATCAAGGTGCTGCACCCGCTCCTGACGGCGACCCAGGAAGGCAACTTCAAGGGAACCGAAGGGTTCGGTGCGATCCCGTTCGACGGCATCGTCCTCGCCCACTCGAACGAGAGCGAGTGGAAGACCTTCCGCAACAACAAGAACAACGAGGCCTTCCTCGACCGGATCTACATCGTCAAGATCCCGTACTGCCTGCGCGTCAGCGAAGAGATCAAGATCTACGAGAAGCTGCTGCGCAACTCGTCGCTGGCCGAGGCCGCGTGCGCGCCGGGGACGCTCAAGATGATGAGCCAGTTCGCGATGCTGACCCGCCTGAAGGAGCCCGAGAACTCTTCGCTCTATTCGAAGATGCAGATCTACGACGGCGAGAACCTGAAGGACACCGACCCGCGCGCCAAGAGCTACCAGGAGTACCGCGACTACGCCGGCGTCGACGAGGGCATGAGCGGCGTCTCGACGCGGTTCGCGTTCAAGATCCTGTCGAAGGTCTTCAACTTCGACCCGGCCGAAATCGCCGCCAATCCGGTGCACCTGATGTACGTGCTCGAGCAGCAGATCGAGCGCGAGCAGTTCCCGGCCGAGACCGAGCAGAAGTACCTCGGCTTCATCAAGGAGCACCTGTCGGCGCGCTACGCCGAGTTCATCGGCAAGGAGATCCAGACCGCCTACCTCGAGAGCTACAGCGAGTACGGCCAGAACATCTTCGACCGCTACGTCACCTACGCCGACTACTGGATCCAGGACCAGGAGTACCGCGACACCGACACCGGCGAGGTGTTCGACAGGGCGCAGCTCAATTCCGAGCTCGAGAAGATCGAGAAGCCCGCGGGCATCTCGAACCCGAAGGACTTCCGCAACGAGATCGTCAACTTCGTCCTGCGCGCGCGCGCCAACAACGCCGGCAAGAACCCGGCGTGGACGAGCTACGAGAAGCTGCGCGTGGTGATCGAGAAGAAGATGTTCTCGAACACCGAAGAGCTCTTGCCGGTGATCAGCTTCAACGCCAAGGCGAGCGCCGACGAGGCCAAGAAGCACGAGAACTTCGTCAACCGCATGGTCCAGAAGGGCTACACGCCCAAGCAGGTGCGGCTGTTGTGCGAGTGGTACCTGAGGGTGCGCAAGAGCAGCTGATCACGAATCCGAGAAGCCCATGCTCCAGCAGATCATCGACCGTCGCCTGGCCGGCAAGAACAAGTCGATCGGCAACCGAGAGCGGTTCCTGCGCCGCTACCAGGGGCAGCTGCGCGATGCGGTGAGGAAGGCCGTCGACAAGCGCGGCATCCGCGACATCGAGCAGGGCGAGGACATCCACCTGCCCAAGCGCGACATCAAGGAGCCGTCGTTCGGCCACGGGCCGGGTGGCGCGCGCGAGATCGTCCATCCGGGCAACCAGGAGTACGTTCGCGGCGACCACATCGAACGACCGCAGGGCGGCTCGGGGCGGGGCAGCGGCAGCGGGCAGGCGGGCGATTCCGGCGAGGGCGAGGACGATTTCGTCTTCCACCTCACCAAGGAAGAGTTCATGCAGATCTTCTTCGACGACCTCGCGCTGCCGCGGATGATGCGCACGCAGATCGCCGAAGCGCCCGAGCTGAAGAGCCACCGCGCCGGCTACTCGAACCAGGGCACGCCGAGCAACCTGTCGGTGATCCGCTCGATGCGAGGCGCGATCAGCCGTCGCGTCGCGATCGGCGCCGGCTCGCGCGCCGAGCTCGTCGAGCTCGAAGCGCGCCTGGCCGAGATGCCCGCGGTGCTCGATGCCGCCCAGGAGCTGGCCAAGAAGGAACTCGAGCTGCAGATCGCCGCCTTGCGCGCGCGCCTCGATCGCATCCCCTACATCGACCCGATCGACCTGCGTTTTCGCAACCGCGTGCGCCTGCCGGTCCCGACCGCCAAGGCGGTGATGTTCTGCCTGATGGACGTCTCGGGCTCGATGGACGA